>Ga0136557_1000045_pt1 | contig 93318 bp, 84 predicted proteins | sample AntRauTorckE6832_FD_104796 | JGI IMG/M metagenome (GOLD analysis project Ga0136557, IMG submission 104796) | Saline lake microbial communities from Rauer Islands, Antarctica - Metagenome Torckler E6 #832 | ecosystem: Environmental > Aquatic > Non-marine Saline and Alkaline > Saline | place...
AAGTTGCTCCTGCACTGCCGAGAGGATCTCCACCCGCTTAATGGAGTCGATTCCCAGGTCGGCATCGAGGCTCATATCCAGTTCCAGCATCTCGGTCGGATAGCCGGTTTTTTCCGCTACGATATTGAGCAGTTCTGCAGCGACATCGGGGCCTTGGTCTGCATGTTGCGCTTGTGTATCCGCGTTCTGTTGCAGTGCGGTTGTTTCAGCATCAGAGGTTTTAACTGGCGCTGAGGAAGCGGGCGAATGCGCATATTCCGAACCCTGGGAAGGCATATGCTTTTGTGCTGGGTCTTGTGGCTGTCCCATGAGATTCCGCATACTCTGCAGTGCCTGATTCTGACCGGCGAGGAACTGTTCGTGCAGGCGTGCAGTATCCTCCTGCATTTTCTGCAGGATACTCATCTGTGAGCGCAACGTCTGCAGGGATGCAGACGTACTTGCAGAGATTTTTTCTGTCGCACCGGAAGTTGGTGGTGTAACAGGATTGCTGTGGTATTTTTGCACGTGTTGCTCATGCGCAGGTCTGGCTGATTCGGTACGTGAGTGATCTGTCTGAATTCCGCCTTCAGCCGCCGCAAACTTCCCTTCGTCTACCAGGGTTCTAGTGCTGGGAGGAATAGGATCACGTTCTTTGACGTAGTTTGCGCCGCAAATTTTTATACTCATGCGTGGTTTCTTGTCTTCCTGTTGCGGATTCTCCAGGCAGGCATGCGCGAAATCTTCATCCCAACGTTTTAACTTAAGGGGAAGCCCCAGAGCTGCAAGCTGCGCAAGACAGCGCGCCACATCACTCATGCCGTTGCGTTTGCCATTGGAGGCATCGAGAGTAACGATATGCACATCCTGCGGCAGGATCTTTTTTACCATCCCGGAGAGGCGTGCTCCAGGACCAATCTCGACAAAAGTCGTTATGCCGTCAGCATGCATCTGCTCGATCTGGCGCACGAACTCCACTGGACTCGCTATTTGTTCCGCCAGCAGGGTGCGTATTTCATCTGACTTAGAGGGGTAAAGAGCACCGCTCTTGTTGGCATATACGTGTGTTTCCGGAGTGCGTATCTCGATGCGGTCCAGTTCGGTGCGGAACGGTACAGAGGCATTAGCCACCAGAGAGCTGTGGAATGCCGCTGCAACATCAAGGGGAATGCAGCGCATACCTGCTTTTTTACACGCTTTGGCAGCACGTTCGATTTCGCTGCGTGCCCCAGAGAGGACCCCTTGTTGCGGAGTATTCTTATTCGCAATAATCAGATCCAGATCCTCTTGCACGATCAGTTTTTCAATTTTCTCCAGAGGCGCAGATACGGCGAGCATGGTGCCTTTGTCACTCCCATCACCGCGCATCAGGCTGCCACGCAGATGGGAGAGTTGATACAGATCAGTCGGCATGTAGGAGTGGGCGGCGCACAGGGCCGTCAGTTCTCCGTAACTGTGTCCGGCAAAAGCTTTTGCCTTGAGACCGTAGCGCTGCAGATAGCGCCATGCACCGAAGCTTACCGCGCCAATGGAGGGTTGAGCATGCTGTGTAGCCTGAAGATTCTGTGTTGCAGCATCTTCTTCCGCTTTGTTGAAGATACTGTGCGGGTAGATGAGGTTGCTGAGTTTTTTCTTCTCCTCAAGGTGCAGGGTGGCATCTGCGAGTTCGAGCTCTTCAAGCATTTCCGGTGCGTGACACGCCAGATCACGCAACATATGAGGATACTGTGCTCCCTGGCCAGGAAACAATACCCCAGTTTTGGCATCTGTTGCAGCAACTGGGGATGTAGCGCTGTAGTAGATGCCGCCAGGAGTAAAGGCGTGCTCTTTGTCACCCTCTACCAGGGTAAGGGCCTGTAATAGAATTTCATGGGTGCGGGCGGGATCATCAATGCAGCAGCACAGGCGCTGAGCCTCACCCGGATCAAATGCAGCGCGGGTGGTGGCACCGAACTGACGGATATCTTCGGTTCCCGGCTCTTGGGGTAATTGCGCCATGCTGTGTTCGATAGCGGTTTTAAGTTCTGCAGCGCCAGGCGCACTCCACGCCAGAATCTGTGGGGCTCCATCCCAGTCGCAGAAACGCTTCTGATGGCGGTATTCTTCCAGGATGCAGTGGAAATTGCTGCCGCCGAAACCAAATGCACTCACTCCGGCGCGGCGTGGTTTATCGCTCGAAGCTACCCATGGGCGTGTCTCGGTATTCACATAAAAAGGGGTATTCCCGGCGGTGATAACATCCTGAGGCTTTTCCACATTGATGGTGGGGGGGAGAGTCTTGGTGTGCAGAGCAAGTATGGTCTTGATCAGTCCTGCAGCACCGGCGGCGGCTTTGGCGTGTCCGATCTGAGATTTAACCGAGCCCAGAGCACACCACGGGGTACCGTCACTTTCGCCAAACACCTCGCGCAATGCCTTTATTTCTGTGGCATCACCTACCTTGGTGCCAGTGCCGTGGGCTTCGATGAGACCGATATCGTGCGGCTCAATCCCGGCAAGTTTCTGGGCATTGCGTAGGGTGCGCACCTGCCCTCTGACGCTGGGTTCGTATATTGCGCCCCCTTTGCCGTCACTACCGCTGCCAACACTTTTGATTACCGCATAGATATGGTCCCCGTCGCGTTCGGCATCTTCCAGGCGTTTCAGGGTAATCAGTCCCAGGCCTTCTCCGATGAGGGTGCCGTCGCTGGATTCGTCAAACGGACATACACGGTTAGTGGGTGAGAGTGCCGGGGTTTTGCTGAAGCAGGTATACATGAAGATGTCGTTGAAGGTGTCAATTCCACCGGTAATAACCATATCCGCGTGTCCGCACGCCAACTCCATAGCTGCCATGTGTACCGCACTCAGGGAGCTGCCACATGCCGCGTCCACGACACTGTTGCTTCCCCCGAGATTGAACTGTTTGCTAATCCGTCCTGCGACTACATTGCCGAGGAGACCGGGAAAGGAATTTTCCTGCCAAGGAACATATGCGGAACTGATACGTTCTACCACTTCATCCGCTACATCCGTGGGCACTCCTGAGTCGAGCAGAGCCTTTTTCCAGATGGGGTAGCCGAGTCTCGCTCCCAGAGGAATTACCATCTCCAGGGCGCCGGTTACCCCGAGGAGAACACTCACCCGCTCGCGCGCAAATTCCCCGGCTGGATCGTAACCGGCATCGCGCAGGGCCTCGCGCGCGGCAATGAGGCCGAGAAGCTGGGAGGTATCGATCGCTTCGAGGATATTCGGTTGAATATTGAACTCCAGCGGGTTGAAATCCACTGCATCAAGAAAACCGCCCCGTTTGCCATAGGTGTGATCAGCACGTTTGGGATCTAGATCGTAGTGGTCGGAAATGCGCCAGTGGGTTTCTGGGACATCAGTAATCGCATCTACCTTGTTCTTGATGTTGGCCCAGAACGTGGATTTGTTGGCAGCCTTGGGGAATAGGCTCCCGATACCCACAACGGCCAGGGGAATAGATGGAATAGTGGAGTTGGAATCTTTTTTTGTGTTCATGCCTTTTCCCTGTATATAAAAATCATCTATGCCTGTAAGCATGTTTCAATCTGTTCACGGTTAAGTGGGTAGAGAAGCAGTGCTTCTTCGGGGTGAGCGCATTCGTAGAGGGCGCGCGCCTGTCCAAGCATGGTGGCGCGCATCCATATTGCCGCTCCCAAAAGGAGGTTCAGGTTTACATCCACAACCCTGCGTTGTTCAGGCTGCTGCAGGAAGGTCTCTTTGGTCCAGGCATTGAAAGCAGGAAGTGCTGGTCCGCACCAGATCTGATAGTCGATACGGCGCTGTGGTTCCCCGTCAATGGCCCAGTGGGTTGCCTGGCCTAGATAGGAGCGGAAGATGAGGGCCATTTTGTGCTTTGGGTCTCTATCGGCGCGTTCAATTTCGCGCGGATCGCGATGCGCAAAGAAGGCTCGGGTGTTCTCCCATATCTCATCAAGGCTGGCTTTGAAAATGGTTTTTTCAAGTTTGGCTCGTTCGGCTTCGGGAATATCCTCAATACTGGAGTGCTTACGGTACAGCTCGTACAAAGACGCTGCGCGCATGGAGAACATGGTGCCACGCTTCAACACCTGAACATCCACCCCCATTTCGAACATATCTGCGGCGGGAGCCATAGCGATGTCGGCCTGTTGGGCTTCGGCAAGCATCTGCTTTACTGCATCACAGGTTCCGGCTTCTACACATGCCTGGTTAACACTGCCGGTAACGATGTAGGCGGCCCCCATGGAAAAGGCACCTGCAGCGGCATAAGGGGTGGCAATACCGCCACCCAGCCCTACACGTGGGGGAGCCTGATATTGGTACTGCTGCTGCAGGGTGTTGCGCAGGGCGACAATAGTGGGAAGGAGCGTCATGGCGGGGCGGTTATCGGTATGCCCACCGGAATCCGCTTCAGCAGTGATATCTTCAGCCATGGGAATCTGTTTGGCCAACTCCGCCTGCTCCGTAGTGATTTTGCCCTGGGTCTGCAGCTGTTTGATTATTTTCTCCGGCGGAGGCGAGAGAAAAAGGGTCGCAATCTCTTCACGCGAAATCTTGGCAATAATCTTGTTGGGGGTAACGATATGACCGTCTGCGTTACGATGGATGTCATGCAGGCGGTATTCAACCAGAGGCGCAGTAATCTGAAGAAAGGCAGAAGCTTCAATCAGATTTAAGCCGATACGCACATACATGTCCACCAGCTTTTGTTCCAGCTTGGGTTCATTGGGGCTGTGGATCAGGTTACAGCCATATGCATATCCATAAGGATCAAGGTCGCGCTGCAGCTGGAGTAGTTGTGCTTCAACTGTATCCACATCGAGACCGGCACTGCCGAGAAATCCGAGCATCCCCGCTTCCCCCATCGCTTTAACCATCGCAGGGGAACTGATCCCTTTTGCCATAGAGCCGGCGATAACGGGGTAGTGCATCTTGTGCGCCGCGAGAAAAGCGGTATCACCACATGCATACAAGGGCAGGGGAGAGGCATATGCGAGCAAATCCTGAGAGGAGTCTGCAGTTTTTTGATCAGCGCCACCGGGCTCTCCAAGAATGGCGCGCCCAGTGGTGTGAACATGGTAGTTGGCATATGGATCTCTACACAAATAGACCGGATTGTTAACCTGCATCAGTGCCGCAGGCAGAGATAAGGATCTGATATTATCTGGTTCAGATCCAACCCAGGTACCAATGGGGCAGGAATCAACAGTATGTCCTGCGTACAGGGAAGTTGTATATGAAAATGTAGGTGTGTTGTGCATAACTCCTCAATATAAATAAAATATACAAAAGATTAGTTAAGATTCACATCGGTATGCGCAATCTAGGTGCTGTATGCGTGCAATTGGATTGAAGTATTTTTGTGCAACTCAATTACAGGCAGGGGTTAAATACACTTTTACACAAAAGCGGAATTATGCCACTTTTGCCCGTCCAAGGCAAAAAAAAACACTACACACATTCCACATTGATGGCGGTTTTATTCAGTGCAGGGAGTGGGACGGGAGCGGCCCGGAGTCGGAGTCCTGATCAAAGGCACGGGTAAAGTCCACTTGGGGGATGTGGAGTGGGGGAAACCCGGCGCGTCGTGTGATATCGGCGATGGTTTCGCGCAGATAAGGGAACATGGCTGCGGCGCAATACTGTTTTACCAGGGGTTGAATCTCGTTTGATGAGGGAGGATATTGTAACTTGAATGTTGCAGCACCTTCGATGTTGAGCATGAACGGGGTTTTGTGCTCCGCATCGTCTCTGAATTTTATTCCCAAATACACCTTGAGCGTGGTGCCGTGCAGTTCATGGTGAATTTTAAACTCGGTATGCACCTCTGTATGCTGGTTTGAAGCATCGAACTCTTTGTTGAGCCCGAAGTTGATTCGCAATATACGAAAATCGGCAAATTTTATGTCGGCATCAGGTTTATACATGCCAGATGTGTAGCACTGAAGCATGTTACTATTCAAGCGCCAATCGTCTGACCAAATAAGATTTAGAGGAATTCGCCTCCCACGCTTAGATATCGATGGAGTGCTTTTGAGCATGGCGCTTATAGATGGCCGGAACAGTGCCACCTTCATCTCTGGTTATGTGCGCGGACTCAGATCCCGGTTTGGTACTATCCAGATACAGGGTGGTAGCTAAAACCAATGAACTCACTACAATCACAATGAGGGTGATTGAAAGTAGATCTTCAAGCCACTGGCGCAATGCTGAAGGGTAACGCAGTTGATGACTGAATCGGTTTTGGGATGTGGTATTGGGAGAATGCATGAAATAAATACCCGATAATAAATCAAATGATTAAATGATGTGTTTACTTAGGGGCTTATGAAAAACTTACATTAGAGCACGATCTGCTGTGCCCCCCCCCTCCTGACCACACTTATCGGCATCCCGCAGTAGAATGCTTAGTATTATTTCTTTACAAAGAAATTGAATCTGACTAGTCTTACATCCGGTTCAATGCCCGCCGACTTAGTGCCCTGTGTTACTGAGTTCAGAAAGCCGGTTGCTGCGACGTGGGTAGATATTGTACAGGCAACTGGCAAATCCAATAAGTGCAGGAGATTATGAAACAGCAGAACATTCGTAACTTTTCCATCATAGCGCATATCGATCACGGTAAATCAACCCTGGCAGACTGCCTGCTTGAAACCACTGGAGCCCTTCACGAACGCAAGAAAACCGAGCAGTTCCTCGACAAGATGGATCTGGAGCGTGAACGGGGCATCACCATCAAGGCGCAGGCTGCGTGTCTGAAATATAAAGCAGATGACGGTGAGGAGTACATCCTCAACCTTATCGACACTCCGGGGCATGTGGATTTCAGCTACGAGGTGAGCCGCTCCCTTATGGCGTGTGAGGGGGCTTTGCTGGTTGTGGACGCATCTCAAGGGGTGGAAGCTCAGACCCTGGCGAATGTGTACCTGGCGCTGGATGCGGATCTGGAAATATTCCCGGTACTTAACAAAATTGACCTGCCGGGATCTGAACCGGATCGAGTAAAAGAAGAGATTGAGGATATCATCGGCCTCGAAGCAGCAGATGCCATTGAAGCCAGCGCCAAGGAAGGAATCGGGATTCACGAAATCCTTGAATCCATTGTACAGAAGGTGCCGCCCCCAGAGGGAGACCCCGATGCTCCATTGAAGGCATTGCTGTTTGACTCATGGTACGACCAGTATCAGGGGGTGATTGTGCTGGTGCGCATAAAGGACGGAACCTTGAAAAAGGGGGATAAAATCCAGTTTATGGCTAACCGGCGCAGCTATGAAGTATTGCAACTCGGGGTATTCACCCCATATCCTTTAGAATGTGACAGCCTCAGGGCAGGCGAGGTCGGGTTCATGATTGCCGGCATCAAGGTGGTAAAAGATGCCAAAGTCGGGGATACCATCACCCATTTGCATCGTCCTGCAGATAAGGCATTGCCAGGATTCAAAGAAGTAAAGCCCATGGTCTTTTCCGGCTTGTACCCAATTGATACAAGTGACTATGAATTGTTGCGCGATGCGCTGGAGAAGTTGCAACTTAATGATTCATCCATCACCTTTGAACCGGAGAATTCCGCCGCCCTGGGGTTTGGTTTCCGCTGCGGGTTTTTAGGACTGCTTCATCTTGAGATTGTCCAGGAACGTCTTGAGCGTGAGTTCGGGATTGATCTGATAACCACTGTGCCCACAGTCGTATATCATGTTACCACGGTTAAACAACAGGTAATCAATGTCGATAGTGCTTACAAACTGCCCGAGGTGCAGGATATAGATACTATAGAAGAGCCGTTTATCCTGGCATCAATCCATGTGCCGAATGAATTTGTGGGCCCGGTATTGAGTCTGTGTGAAGAAAAGCGCGGCATACAGCGCGAGATCCGCTATCTCACAGCAACGCGGGTTATGATTGTGTATGAACTTCCTTTGAACGAGATAGTTCTCGATTTTTACGATCGCCTGATGTCGCTTTCCAAGGGATACGCATCTCTGGACTATGAACATCTGGATTACCGTCCAAGTCATCTGGTGCGCATGAATGTGCTTATTAACGGCGAAAGCGTGGATGCACTATCTCTGATCGTGCATCGGGATAAAGCGCAGGCACGCGGACGAGAACTGGTGTCAAAAATGAAGGAGTTCATTCCGCGTCAGCAGTATGTGGTTGCCATTCAGGCTGCCATAGGAGGAAAGATCATTGCACGTGAAACTGTGAAGGCGCTGCGCAAGGATGTTACGGCTAAATGTTACGGAGGAGATATTTCGCGCAAGCGCAAACTGCTCGAAAAGCAGAAGGAGGGCAAGAAACGCATGAAGCAGGTTGGTAACGTTGAATTGCCTCAGGAAGCATTCCTTTCCATACTTAAGGCAAAAGATTAACAAGATGAAGAAAATATTTAAGAATAAAGAGAAAAATTCTTCTAAAAAACCATGGTATCGTGAATATTCCGAAGCCCTGGTGGTTGCGGCTATCCTCGCCTTGATTATTCGCGCGTTTATTGTCCAGGCGTATAAAATTCCTTCTGGTTCCATGGAAGACACCCTGTTGATTGGTGACCATTTGCTGGTGAGTAAGTTTATTTATGGCACCCGAATACCTTTTACGGATATCGAGATCCTCGAGTTTGATGAACCGGAACGCGGTGACATCGTGGTGTTTGAGTTCCCCGAAGATGCGGATAAGAGCTGGTGGAAGCGCCGCGATTTTATCAAACGCATCGTCGGTGTGCCTGGAGATCGGGTAGAAATCCGCGATAAAAGTGTGTATGTGAATGGCAAACGGTATGCACTGGAGCAGGAAGTTCATAAAGAGCCGGGCATCATCTATCCCGGGACAATGCCTGCTCCGCAGGATCGCCGCGATTTCATGCCAGCAATAACGGTTCCCGATGGACACTATTTTGTCATGGGGGATAACCGTGATCGCTCCTACGATAGCCGTTTCTGGGGTTTCGTGAGTGAGGAAAAGATCAAGGGGCAGGCCTTTATCAAATACTGGTCGTGGGACAGTGAGACCCATAGGCCGCGTTGGGGTAGAATCGGCCGTCCTATAGAATAGGGCTCAATATTAATTTTCGCTGCAATAAAGTGATTTTATATGGCAACACAAACTCCGATGATGCGACAGTATCTGGAGATCAAGGAGCGCTATCCGGACGCAATTCTGTTTTTCCGTCTCGGTGACTTCTACGAGATGTTCATGGATGATGCGGTTGTCGCCGCACGTATTCTGGACATTGCGCTTACGAGTCGTAACAAGGGTGCGGATGATGAAATCCCCCTGTGCGGTATTCCCTACCACAGCACCCAGCCTTATCTGGCAAAACTGGTTGGGGCTGGGTACAAGGTTGCTATCTGTGAGCAGGTGGAAGACCCTCGCGTAGTCAAGGGGCTCGTGAAGCGAGAAGTGGTGCGCGTAGTCACACCTGGAACAGCTATTGAGCAGGAGTTACTCGAAGCGGATGCGCACAATTTCTTTGTGGTTGTGGCTACGGGAGAGGATGGTTATGGTGTTGCGTCTCTGGATATTTCCACTGGGCATTTTCGCGTAACCTCTGTGACTACTCTCGAAGAGGTGCGCCGCGAACTCTGCTCTATTGCACCGCGTGAAATTCTCGTTTCTGCGGCGCATTTGGAATCACTCCAGAGCGAGTTTGCGCAGTTTTTTGAGCACGTGCAACTCGATTCACTCCCGGATGGAGTGTTTGCATCGGATGACGCCGCACAGCGTCTGATGCGTTTCTTTGATACCGAGCACCTCGGAGTGTTCGGGTGTGCCGATCAGCTGGCTGCTGTCAGTGCCGCAGGGGCGGCCCTGTTTTATGTGGAAGAGACCCAGTGTGGTTCTGTAGGGCATATCCGACCGTTAAAAACTTACCATGTTAACGATACCATGGTTATCGATCCGGATTCACGGCGTAATCTGGAGATAACCGCCTCCATGCGCGATGGCAAGCGCTCGGGCTCCCTACTCGGTGCGATTGACCGCACTGCAACATCTATGGGGAGTCGCACTCTGCGCCTATGGCTTACCATGCCTCTGGTACATACCCATGAAATCCAACGCCGCCACCAGATGGTTGCAGAGGCCATCAGCTATCCCATGTTGCGAGCGGATATGCATGCAGCCTTGAAACAGGTGCATGATCTGGAGCGATTGAATACACGAATCTCCATGGGAAGTGCCAACGCCAGAGATCTGCGCGCCGTCCTTGTGTCATTACAGAATATTCCCCCCATTCTCGAACATCTGTCACAATTTGAATCTGAACTCGCGAGAAAATTCTGCGCTTCCATTGATCCTCTTGAAGATGTCGTTGCACTCCTTGATAATGCCTTGGCTGACGAACCTCCAGTAAGCGTGCGCGAAGGCGGGCTGATTTGCGACGGATATGATGCTGATCTGGATGAGTTGCGTACCATCAGCCGTGAAGGAAAGGGATGGATTGCGCGCCTGGAGATGCAGGAGCGTGAAATAACCGGGATCAACACTTTGAAGGTGCGTTATAACCGGGTGTTCGGCTACTTTATCGATGTCCCCAAAACCCAGCTCGCCAAAGTGCCGGATCACTACGAGCGCAAACAGACACTGGCTAACTCGGAACGCTACTTCACGCCGGAACTTAAAGAACATGAAGACAAAGTGCTTGGCGCCCAGGAACGTCTGACTGCACTCGAGTACGAAATCTTTCAGCGTCTGCGTGCATATGTCATCAAGCAGGGGGGGAGAATCCAGGAGACAGCGGAAGCGCTAGCCGCTCTGGATGTCCTGCTCGGCTTTGCTGACCTTGCACATGAGCGCAACTACTGTTGCCCGCAAATGGATGATGGTACCGGCCTCGATATCATTCAGGGGCGTCATCCGGTGGTGGAAACCATGACTTCGGGCGAGAGTTTTGTTCCCAACGATGTGAAGTTGAATACCGAAAATGAACAGATCATTCTCATCACCGGTCCAAACATGGCGGGAAAATCGACATTCATGCGTCAGGTGGCTCTGATCGTCTTACTGGCACAGACGGGCTCCTTTGTTCCCGCCGAAGAGGCCAGAATCGGGGTGGTGGATCAGATATTCACTCGTGTCGGCGCCAGCGACAACCTGGCGCACGGACAATCAACCTTTATGGTGGAGATGAGTGAAACAGCGAATATTCTCAATCATGCCACCCCGCGCAGCCTGATTGTGCTGGATGAAATAGGGCGCGGTACTTCAACCTTTGACGGTATCAGTATCGCCTGGGCAGTGGCAGAATTCTTGCATAATAATCCTGCAGTGGCGGCACGTACACTCTTTGCTACCCATTATCATGAGTTGACCGCACTGGCCGATATCCATGCGCGCATCCTCAACTACAATGTCGAGGTACGTCAGTGGAAGGATAAAATCGTCTTTCTGCGCAAAATTGTCCCCGGCGGTGCAAGCCACTCCTACGGTATTCAGGTGGCACGACTCGCCGGACTGCCTGAGTCTGTGATAGTCAGGGCCAACGAGGTCCTCCATACCCTTGAGCAGGAGAATGGTGTTGCTGACACAGGAGTACAAAGAAGTCAAAAAAATGACTCCGGTCAGCCACAGCATCTGTTTGATGATGCTGATAACCGGGTGCGTGCGCGTCTGGACAGTGTGGACATTAACCGGATTACCCCTCTGGAAGCGATGAATGTTCTGGATGAACTCAAACGACTCCTTACTTGATACCCCCTGTTCCTGTGCGCGTGGAGTTGCGTCGTGTCACGCCCTGCATGTCTTGATCATTGGCGCACTGAGCCTGATGTTTTTTCTTCTGCATGCCGTCCCGGTGCATGCAGGCCCGCAGCAGGACTACCTGAATGCACGTGCCGATTTCTACACTCTCATAAAATCAAACTCCAAGCAGCAGTATCGCCACAACTGGGATAAAGTGCTCACCCCGCTGCACGACTTTGTCAGCGATTATCCGCAACATTCCAAAACCCCGTCAGCGTACTATCTCCTTGGCAAGGCATATACCAGGCTCTCCGAGATATCACACCTGCGCTCAGATATCGATCAAGCAATGTCGATGTTTAACCATTTGGAGCAGAACTTTCCCCGCAGCAGTCTTGCCGATGATGCTATGCTTCTACGTGCCCGGTTGTACCACGAACGCTATGCAGACCCTCAAAGAGCAGCGCAGCTTTGTGTTAACCTTATAGGACGTTATCCTGGTGGAGATATGCGTGCTGCCGCTGAGCGCCTTCTCAAGCAGAGTGGCTACTCCCGCACCCGGTTGCAAGATGCAACGACGACACCGCGAAGCACCACCGGTGCAGATAATGTTATGGCGGATGTGCGCTATTCCATTGATCCGGAACGTGTACGCGTTGTGATCGAAACCACGGCGCCGGCCCGCTTCAACGCTGAGAGTTTGCGGGCTCCTGCGCGCGTATATGTGGATATCCCCGGCGTTGTGGGAGAAGACGGGCTGGCAGACCATTACTCTATCGAGCGCAACGACAGTGTGGTGCAGAATATTCGTCTCGGGCATAGCAATGGCGCAACCCGGGTGGTGTGTGATTTAAAAGAAAATGCCGACTACAACATCTTCACCCTCGACAACCCGGCCCGTATCGTGATGGATATTGCTAATAGTTCAACGCCAGAGCTCAAGTCTGCTACCAGTGAGCTCCGCACGGCACCACGCGCTGCCGATGATCATGTTGATACACTGCTTGCCAATGCTGCTGACAGTCACGTGGATATGGTTACTCTGCCGCCCAAAACTAATAACAAGCGTCTGTGTATTGTGGTTGATGCCGGGCACGGAGGTAGAGACCCTGGCGCGGTGGGTGCAAACAATCTATATGAAAAGGATATCACTTTGGCGCTGAGCAAGAGGCTGGCCAGGGTGTTACGTAAACATCTGGATTGTGATGTACATCTGACCCGCAACGATGATGTATATCTTACTTTGCAGCAGCGCACCGCCATTGCCAACCGCGTGGGTGCTGATGTGTTTATCTCCGTGCATGCCAACGCAAGTGAAAACAGAAAAGTGCGCGGTACAGAAACATTCTTTCTCAATTTCTCCAAGAACGATAAAGCCGTAGAAGTAGCGGCACGGGAAAACAATATGAGCCTGCAGGAGGTGGGGGATCTGGAACTCATACTCTTTGACCTCATGGCCAACTCTAAAATTAATGAGTCAAGCCGCTTGGCTACAGAAGTACAGACCTCTATGATATCCAGACTTAAACAGCGTTTTTCCAGCATTCGAGACCTGGGTGTGCGTCAGGGACCATTTCATGTTCTCCTTGGTGCGGATATGCCTTCGATCCTTGTAGAAGCCGCATTTATCAGCAATTCCAGCGATGCAAAACTCCTGCTCAATCGTGAATTTCAGGAAACTACAGTGGAAGGCATTGCGCTTGGGGTTAAACAATATCTGCACGGACAAAATATGGTGGCAGAAAACTAAATGGATGACATAAAAGTATTTAACCTTTCCGAACTGGAGCAGCTTATTATCCAGCGCCATATCGGCGATGATTTTAATGCCCTGCGTGCTGAATTTTTAAGTTATGCCCAAGCCTATAACCATCACTATGTGGAACAGATAAAGCAATCCCATCGAGAAGGCGCTTCCGGGCAGGAGATTGTTGCCAGCCTTTCCGCCTTTACCGACGTTATGGTAACCAAGGTGTTTGAGTTCTCATGTGTTGATATTGATGCACATCCCTGTGCCATACTTGCTCTGGGTGGATATGGACGCGCAGAGATGAATCCATTCTCTGATGTGGATCTGATGTTCTATGTTCCTGAGTCTGAAAGGGATAACTTTGGGGAGATATCGGAGCGCATCCTGTATCTGCTCTGGGATCTGGGCTACAGCGTTGGACACTGTCTGCGCACCCGGCGCGAATGTCTGGATATGGCTTCTGAAGATCTGAGTGCATATACCGCCATGTTGGATGCACGCTTTGTGTGTGGATCTGACACTTTGTACGATGAGTTTTGCACCCGGGTTCTTAAGCCCTTAATGCATCGCAGTACCAGCACCTTTATCAAAGCAAAAATGGAGGAAAATGCGCAACGTCTGCAGCGCTATGGTTCATCGGTGTACATACTCGAACCCAATATAAAGGAGGGGGAAGGTGGGCTGCGCGATCTGCATACAGTCCTGTGGATATGCAAAGTGACCTACAAGGTGCGCGATCTGCGCGGGTTGCTGATGAAGGGGGTTATCTCTGAACGTCGTTATAATGAATTTGTAGCTTCACTCGACTACCTGTGGCGCATTCGCAATGAACTTCACTATCTGTCGGAGCGCAAAAACGATCAACTGCATTTTGATAAGCAGGAAAAAATTGCGGAATTTCTCGGTTATCGTCCCAATAAATTCGGTTTGGCAGTAGAGCAATTTATGCAGGATTACTACGCTGCAGCAAGCAAAGTTGAGCATCTATCATCCACCATGATTGCCGCGGCACAAGAGTCTCTACGTCCGCAACTGAGGCATGCACGCTATATGCAGCGGCGCAACCTGGATCGTTTTTTCTTTGTATTGCGCGCAGAGCTTTACGCCTTTAGAAGTGATCTGTTTGAGTCCGACCCCACCCTGATAATGCGTACCTTCTGGCTGTGTCAGCGCCATGGTGTAAAGCTGAGTCTGTCGTTGAAGAGCATGATCAGAGAGAATCAGCACCGCATTAATGACAGAATGCGGCGCTCAAGTAAAATGTCCGGAGTGTTCCTGGATATCCTGCGCTATAAAAAAGATGTATACGTAATTCTCGAACAGATGCACCATCTGCTGTTTCTCAACTACTTTATTCCTGAATTCAAGCGCATATACTGCCGAGTCCAGCACGATGCATATCATATCTACACCGTGGATATGCACACCCTGTTTGCCGTGAAGGAGATCTGCCGCCTGTGGGAGGGTGAGTATCAGGAAAAGAAACCACTGTTGACCAAACTGGCACAGGATATCGATAAGCCAGAGTTGCTCATTCTAGCGGTACTATTGCACGACATCGGTAAAGGTCAGGGAGGACAACATGCGCAAAAGGGGGCAAAAATGATCCCCACTATTGCACGCCGCATGCGTCTGACCAAAGAGAGCAGCCAACGCCTGCAGTTTATCGTGGCGCACCATCTGGAGATGTCCTACATATCCCAGCGCCGCGATATCAACGACGAGAACCAGATTGAGCAATTTGCCAACACCATGCAGGCGAGTGAAAACCTCAACATCCTCTATCTCCTAACCTTTGCGGATATTAAGGCGGTAGGCCCCAATTCATGGACCGAATGGAAGGGATTTCTGCTCCGGGAATTATATGAGAAAACCTACACCAGACTTGAACGGGGTAACTTTGAACAGGAGAGCCGTTCAGAGAAGATTCGCAATCGAAAACGTGCCGTGGTTACACAGTTAAAGGATGAATTTCCCGAAAAACGCATCCGCGACTGTCTGCGTTTTTTCAGTACCAGACACCTGATGGCGCATTACTCCAGCGAACTTGCCGCCCAAATTCGGGTTATCCTTAATCGAGGGTCAAAACCACTTTCCATGCAGGTTAGCTTCAACCCGGAGCTTAAATTCAGTGAGATCATTATTGTTACTCTTGATGTTCCGGGACTCTTTACCACTATTGCCGGGGTGATGGCAGGGCACGGCATTAATATTCTTGAGGCACAGATTTACACCCTGCGCAACGGCATGGCGGTAGATATTCTGCAGGTTGATTCCCCATCTCACGACTCATGTTGCGATGAAGACTGGGATGAAATAGAGCATGACCTGACATGGTATTTGCAAGAACGTGGGAATCTGGGTGAATTTGTAAAACAGCGGCGTAAATCGGTTCAGTTTGCAGAACTTAAGGCTACACCTGAGGTTCCTCCGCTGGTTTCGTTTAACAATGATGTCTCGGCTGATTACACCGTTATCGATATCACCACCAAAGATAAGGTTGGGCTTCTGTACTCCATTAACTACACCCTAAATCAGTTGGGCCTGTATATCGGAGTTGCAAAGATCACTACCCAGGGAGAACAGGCAGGGGATACCTTTTACGTGCAGGACATCTTCGGAGAAAAGGTGACGCATGAGGACAAGCTTGCCGACTTAAAGCAGGCCATGCTGGAGCAGTTGTAAACATGGGATTTAATACCTTTGACGCTCTCCTGGATGCGTTTACCGACTACCTGAGTATTGAGAGGGGATTGGCATATAACAGCATTGTGGCTTATAGTGCGGATCTGCTTCGCTATATAGAGTTCTGCACTGAATCCGGGGTTAAACACCCCGCTGAAGTAAACAGTGAACATGTACGTTCCTTTTTCTCCCATCTGAAAAATGCCGGCCTCGGAGTTCGCAGCCGCGCGCGCTATCTTGCAGCACTGCGTGGACTTTACACCTTTGCACTTGATGAAGGCCTGCTTGGACAAAACCCCGTGGGCGATATTGAAACCCCCAAATTGCTCCACACCCTGCCTCATGTGTTGAGCATTGCCGAGGTGGAGGCCCTGCTGGAGACATGTTCGAGTGAAGAGAGTCTCGGTATGCGCGATCGCGCCATGCTTGAAGTTCTCTATGCGTGTGGTCTGCGGGTCTCGGAGCTTGTATCCTTGCAGTTGAACGATTATCATCCCGCAAGTGCGTATATCAAAACCATGGGTAAGGGAGATAAAGAACGCATCGTACCCATTGGCGAAGAAGCGATGGAGGTGTTGCAGCACTATCTTGAGTATGGGCGTCCTGCACTACTACGCGGGCGACGCAGCAATTATGTGTTTCTGAATCGCTCTGCCGGGGGGTTGACACGCCAGGGCTTCTGGAAGATTATTAAGCGCCGGGCCCTGGAGGCCGGAATCGGCAAAAATGTGACTCCCCACACTCTGCGCCATTCATTTGCGACCCATCTGCTTGAAAATGGTGCAGATCTGCGGGTGGTTCAAGTGCTGCTCGGACATGCGGATATTTCCACCACGCAGATATATACGCATGTTACGCGGGAGCATCTGCAGCGGGTACATGATCGTTATCACCCACGCAATTAATTATTAAATTATTATCAAACTTACCCATAGAGAACACCGAGGAAATATATGAAGTATATTGTTTTGTTAGGTGACGGAATGGCCGACGACCCCATGGAGGAGCTCGACGGAAAAACGGTACTTGAATATGCCAGAACCCCTTATATGGATAAGCTCGCTGTCTGCAGTGAAGTGGGATTGGCTCATACGGTGCCTCAGGGGTTTCATCCCGGCAGTGATGTAGCAAATCTGAGTGTATTCGGCTACGACCCTGCTACCTGCTACAGTGGTCGTTCCCCTCTGGAAGCCGCCAGCATGGGGGTCGACCTCGGGCCTGATGATGTAGCATTTCGCCTGAATCTGGTGGATATCGTACACAACTATGGCAAGTTGTATATGTATGATTTTACTGCAGGGCATATCGAGACCGATGAAGCCCATTCCCTTGTTACCACCTTGCAGGAGCAACTTGGAGGGGATGGTATTGAATTCTATTCCGGGGTGTCGTATCGCCATCTTATGGTGTGGCGTAATGGAAAACATAAGATGAAATGCACTCCGCCTCACGACATTATCAATCAGAATATTGAAGATAAGATGCCCAGCGGTGAAGGGGCTGACATCCTTATCAACCTTACCAATTCAGCGCAGATGATTTTAAAAAATCATCCGGTCAATGAAATGCGCGCACGCGAAGGTAAGTCTGTAGCGAATTCTATCTGGCTGTGGGGGCAGGGGAAGGCACCACAGATGCAGACATATCAGGAGAAATTCGGTATAGAGGGCAGTGTTGTATCTGCGGTTGATCTTATCAAGGGCATAGGTATCTACGCAGGTTTGAATGCCATAGATGTGCCCGGGGCCACAGGCTATGTTGATACCAACTATGCAGGCAAGGTTGAAGCCGCGCTTCAGGCGCTTCAGAAAAAAGATTTTGTGTATATCCACGTGGAAGCACCGGATGAAGCGGGACACAGCGGGGATATGGCGGAAAAAATTCAGGCTATCGAACTCTTTGATGAAAAGATTGTAGGAGCGATGCTCGAACAGATCTCTGATCTGGGAGCGTATCGCATTCTTGTCATGCCTGATCATCCCACCCCGTTACATTTGCGAACCCATTCTATGGATCCGGTTCCATATATTCTGCATGATTCCTCTGGGGCATATACCAACCCCACACCTGTACGATCCTATAGTGAAAAAGACGCACGTGCCACAGGCGTGGTGTGTGAGGCTGCGCATACGCTGGTTCCGCGTTTGTTGCATCAACAATGATCAATGGATGTGCCCATGTATGCTGATGAGCACAGCACGATGCGCAGGCGCCCTCTGAATAAGATGGCTCTAAGTGGTGCTATGGTAGTCATAGCTATGTTTTTTCTGGCCGTGTGTGCGCCACTGTTGCCTGGAGATCCTGGCGCGGTGGATATTTCGCGTCAGCTACAGCCCCCCGGCCCCGATGCATGGCTGGGGACGGACGATCTGGGGCGCGATGTGCTGTTGCGTATTGCGTATGGTGCGCGGATATCCCTGCTCGTTGGGTTTGTAGCGGTAGGAATAGCCACTTTTATCGGTATTCTCCTTGGAGCTGTCGCAGGGTACTACAGTGGTTGGGTTGACAGCGTTGTGATGCGTTTTGTCGATGTGATGCTGTGTTTCCCCTCCTTTTTTCTGATTCTTGCCGTTATTGCATTTCTCGAACCATCCATCTGGAATATCATGATTATTATAGGCCTCACCGGCTGGATGGGAGTAGCGCGCCTCGTACGTGCAGAATTCCTCTCCTTGCGAGAACGTGATTTTGTCATGGCGGCACGTGGTCTTGGTGCTTCAGATGCACGCATAATTTTGCGTCATATACTCCCCAATGCCATCTCACCGGTGTTGGTCTCTGCTACGCTAGGTGTTGCTGGAGCCATCCTAACGGAAAGCGCTCTTTCATTTCTGGGAATCGGAGTGCAACCTCCTACACCTTCGTGGGGTAATATGCTCATTGCGGGGAAACAAACCCTGGGCACGGCATGGTGGCTCTCGGTGTTTCCCGGTCTGGCTATTCTGGTAACAGTGCTTGGGTATAATCTCCTGGGAGAGGGACTGCGCGATATTCTCGATCCCAGATTATAGGTGTAAAAATGGATTTAACTCTTAAACAGCTCTCGGAACTGAAGCCTGCGGATCTGATTCAGGCGCGGATAGACGCCCTTGAATCTGCACAGTTCAGATTTATCTATGCCAGCTACCACCCGGATTCCAACTTCCGGCGGAACTTTAAGAGCTGTAATGAATATCTTACCCACGCACGTACCGAGACAAGTGTGGCGCCTCAGATTGATGAGTGCACAATCCTCTTAGAATATGTCGAGTCCAGCAGTGCTCGAGTACTCTACCGGGTGCAGATAACTTTGGCGGATGGAGCTGAAACCGGATACTACGAGGTGGCTGAACTCAGATGTGACAATGGAGCTTGGCGTTATTTGTGTGGATATAAGGTTCCTTTAGATGAATTGAGCTCTTTATCTGCTGAACATATAAGCTGTGAAATGATTATACAGCGAGGGATCTGTTTTTAATTATGCCTGAGTTACCCGAAGTTGAGACCATTCGCACCGGACTTGAACCGCTGCTTGCGGGGCATTCCATTGATGCGGTGCATATTCGCCAGCAGCAGTTGCGCTATCTCATTCCTGCAGAACTCGGGAGTATTTTACAAGGGCAGAAGATTCAGGCATTGCACCGGCGGGCCAAATATCTGCTTCTCCAGGTAGAGCAGGGTACGGTCCTTATCCACCTCGGAATGAGTGGTTCACTGCGGTTTGTCACCATAGACCAAGCGCCGGAGCGCCACGATCATGTCGATTTTGTCCTCGATAATGGCATCCTGCGCTATCGTGATCCGCGCCGTTTCGGTCTGGTGTTGTGGCACCCCTCCTCTGCCCCATCCCATCGTTTACTCGAGCGGCTGGGCCCGGAACCTCTGGGAGATGAGTTCACTCCCTCATATCTGGCACAGAAGGGAGAGGGGAGCAAAAGAGCGATAAAAAACTTCATTATGGACAGCCGCGTGGTCGTTGGAGTGGGGAATATCTATGCCAACGAGGCGTTGTTTCTTGCACGTATCCACCCCCTGCGCTTGGCAGGCACTCTAGGCACGCAGGATTGGGAGGAATTGCGGCGCAACATTGTTGCCGTACTCCAGGCAGGTATTAAGGCGGGTGGAACTACATTGCAGGACTTTGTAGATGGCAACGGCAAGCCCGGCTATTTTCAGCAGCAGCTTCTGGTGTACGGACGCGATAATAAACCGTGCCCCGGGTGTGGCAAAATATTGCATAAGCAGGTGATCGGACAGCGTTCCAGTTGGTTTTGTCCCCAGTGTCAGCATTGATGTTTAAAAAGGGAAACATTACATATGAAGGGATTTAATTTTTACATCGACTACTGCGTCCATATCAGCGACATTAACTATGGTGGTCATGTAGCCAATTCAGCCGTGCTCAACTTCTTTCAGGATGCACGTATCGCCTATCTCAGGGATCTGGGTGAGTTTAGCGAGATGGATATAGGTGGCTGCGGTCTGATTCAGCCTGAAGCCCATGTGAAATATAAGGCGGAGATGTTTCACAACGATGTGCTCAAAATCTGGGTAGGGGTAAGTGAGATAAAGCGTTCATCTTTTGAGTTGCGCTACTGCATTGAACGTGAAGGGGAAATAACTGCAGAGGGGGGTACCCCACTGGTGAGTTATGACTATACGCGCAAAAAGCCGTGCCGTCTGCCTGGGGATTTCCGCGCAGCGTTGCAGCGTGCTTTAACCTTAATCGGGGACAACGGGAGTTAAAGGGAAAGAATCGGATTCCTCAGTGGTGACTCCTCCGGCATCGGCCTTTTTGAAGTAGAAATACTGATCATTATTCCCGTCCTGGTCACGATCCATGTTGGTGTCAATAACAACCGAATATTTATTGGCTATGATCTTGCTCTCATCATCTTCAGCCGTATTTATATTGGATGTGATCGTCCATATTTGCTGATTCGGGATATATATTTCAACATCTGAATCTAAAATTTTGTAGTTTCCTGGTCCTGGAAGAACTTCTTCAAAACCGAAATATCTACTATGATCGGTAAAATATAATTCCTGTGAAAACTTAACATGGCGCAATGCAGCGTAGATTGTGCTCATGCGCGCCTTGTCGCGATAGCCGTGGTAGGTTGGAATTGCAATGGTGGCGAGAATCCCGATAATAGCTATCACCGTCAGCAACTCAATGAGCGAGTAACCCGCTACGGAAGTGAGAGTTTCTCCTCCATGGAGAGCATTTTTATGGCAGGAATTACGTTCCGCCCTCATAGCTTCTCTCCCTGAGTGGCTTCTTCCCGCTGGTTCTCCTCTAAAGTTTCAGTCTTTTTTTTCAGCTCAAGTAAATAGCTGTCATCTTCCAGCACTGTATAGTCAAAGAGTTTAAATGCTCCGGTTAGCTCCGCACTCAAATACCTGGGTACCAAGTCTTTCAGGGATTCCGGCAGGGTACCGTGCTCGCTCTTATATTTGTAGATTCCGATGAGTAGCATTGATTTTACCATGTCGGGGTGTTCAACACTTTTAAAACTCCGGGTCTGTACCGGTTCGGCTCTGTGTATGTGACTCACCCCCAGGGCGGTGATTAAGCCAGTAACACAGACACATAAAATGAGCAGGGCTCGGCGACGCTGCTGTCTGCGTATCTGGTCACGTTCTATACTGCATTGCTCGAGGCGCTGGTGTTCTGCCTCGGCTTCAGCCCTGGAGACATCACGTTTTACATCTGCAACCAGACACTCTCCACATAAAAGCAGCCCATTTTCTTCAATGGCACTTTGTTCGGGGATCCGCGTTCCACAGCGCTCGCATTTAACATATACTGGAGTGGTTTCGGGGGGGGTATGCATGCGCCATTAGCTCCGTTGGTAGATGGTAGATCTGGTAATAGTTTCTTATTGTATGCCATTTGTCCCTGAATGGTACAAGGCCAATCTTGGTTCATTTGAATTATGCTACAAGTTGGGCAAGGTAAAAAGATGGCGGATTAATTACTTGACGCATCTATATTGCCGCGCTAGTTTGTCTGAAATCCTGACTTATCAGATAATAAAAAATCCTTTTAAGCCGATCCTGAGAGGTCGACAAGGGGTGCAAAGCATGTTCAAGCTTCTCAATAAAGCTGCATCCGCAGCATTGATGCCTCAATATCCAGCCATTAAGACGGATGGCGACGTTTATTTTTTCACCGTCACCTCAAAACCGCCCCTGTTATTGAAGAACGCCCTAGGCCTGATTGCCGTTGTTGCAGTCGGGTTTTTTTGTGTTTTGCCCATGATTGCCCGGGCAATATTACCGAATAAATCCTCATGTTAAGCCTTAGTCTGGATGGAGGTCATATGACTGCAACCTGCACAACGCTCCTGGACAATGAAGCGATACGACGCGCCATAACCCGCATAAGTCATCAGCTCCTCGAAAAAAACAAAGGCTGTGACAATATGGTACTTGTAGGAATTCGTACCGGCGGAGATCATATCGCACGCATGATCCAGCAGAAGATTGCCGAGATTGAACAAGTTGAAGTACCCATTGGTGCAGTAGATGTCACCATGTACCGCGATGATGTGGGGAGTACGCGCGATCCACGTCCAGTAGGCAAAACGGAGATCCCCTTTAAACTGGATAGTCGCAATGTAGTTCTGGTGGATGAAGTTTTGTATACAGGGCGTACCATCCGCGCTGCTATGGATGCAATTATGGATATCGGCAGACCGGCAAGTATTCAACTTGCGGTCCTGATTGACCGCGGACACAGGGAGCTACCTATCCGCGCCGACTATGTCGGACGCAATGTCCCCACCTCTACATTCGAACAGATAGAAGTTGAATTTGATCCCAATGAAGAAGCACATGAAGTAAGACTGCTTAAACCCTGATACGGGACACCTTACCTGCGTATGGAGAGCATCTATGGCATTTGCACACAAACACATCACCAGTACCAAGGTACTGTCGCGCGCAGATATTGACCTTATTCTGAATACTGCACAGAGTTTCAAAGAGATCAACCAGCGCGATATCAAAAAAGTTCCTACCCTGAGGGGTAAGACCATTGTTAATCTGTTTTACGAAAACAGCACCCGTACCCGCACTTCTTTCGAGCTTGCCGGAAAGCGGATGTCAGCAGATACCATCAATATCTCCGCATCATCTTCTTCGGTCAGCAAAGGGGAGACTCTGGAGGATACGGCAAAAAATATCGAAGCCATGGATGCGGATGTGATCGTAATGCGCCATCCTGCATCCGGCGCCCCTGATTATCTCGCTAATCGCCTCAGACGCTGCTCTGTTATCAATGCCGGAGACGGCGCCCATGAGCACCCGAGCCAGTCTCTGCTCGACCTCATGACTATTAAGGAACACAAGGGGAGTCTTGAGGGATTGACGGTGGCCATTATCGGCGACATTGCACGCAGTCGGGTGGCACGTTCCAACCTTTACGCCCTGAAAACTATGGGTGCCACGGTACGCCTTGCTGGGCCATCCACCATGCTTCCTCCGGGTCTGGAAGAACTTGGCGCTGAGGTGTACAGCGACATCAACGCGGCGATCAGGGATGCAGACGTTGTAATGATGCTGCGCATTCAACTTGAACGCGAAGGGGGAAGTAAATTGCTGCCTACCAAGCGTGAGTATGCCCAGTTTTTTGCTCTTAATCCCGAAAATATGAAACTTGCCAAACCTGATGCCATAGTAATGCACCCTGGGCCATTGAATCGCGGGGTGGAGATTTCATCTTACGTTGCCGATGGAAATCAGAACGTCATCCTGGAGCAGGTTGAAAACGGGGTAGCGGTGAGAATGGCGCTCTTATACCTCCTCGCAGGTGGAAGCGATAACGACTAAGATTCTGTGGCCGCAATATAGCTATTTTTCGCGATCTAAAGGTAGGTGCCATGAAAACGACGATTAAAAATGGAAGAGTTATAGATCCCGCCCAGAATATTGACGCAGTGCTGGATGTGCACATTGCTTCAGGGCGCATTGAGAAGATAGATAAAAACATTGAGCCGGGAGCTGATGAGCAGGTGATTGATGCCACCGGTCTGATAGTAACACCGGGGCTGGTGGATGTTCATGTCCATCTGCGCGACCCCGGTTATGAGTACAAAGAGGATATCGTTTCCGGAACGCGGGCGGCAGTGGCAGGGGGATTCACTTCAGTTGCATGTATGCCCAATACCAATCCGAGCAATGACAACAAAGCCATCACGCGCTACATAATACAGAAGGCTCAGCTCGAAGGATTTGCCAACGTGTTCCCCATCTGCAGTATTACCAAAGGGCAGAAGGGGGATTCACTGGTAGAGATGGGAGACTTGAAGCTTGCCGGATGTATCGGGTTTTCGGATGACGGTCTCAACGTCGAAGATGGGGCAATGTTGCGCCATGCCATGGAGTATGCGCATGGTTTTGATATGCCCATCATTGCCCACTCCGAAGATGAGTCTATTAAAAATGGCGGGGTTATGAACGAAGGACCTCTCTCCACCGAACTCGGCCTCTCAGGTAATCCATGGGTATCTGAAGCTGCAAGTGTGGCACGTGACATCATGCTCGCAGAGCTCACCGGAGCCCATCTGCATGTGTGTCATATCTCTTCACGCCGCACGGTGGAACTGATCCGTGCCGCCAAGCAGCGTGGAGTCAGGGTTACGTGTGAGGTTACCCCACATCATTTCACTCTTACAGAGCAGGCTGTACGTGGTTACGATGTAAACGCCAAGGTCGGCCCACCCCTGCGAACCTCGGAAGATGTTGCGGCGATGAAGGAAGGGCTGCGCGATGGTACTATCGATGCCATTGCCACTGACCATGCACCGCACCATATCGATGACAAGAATATGGAATTCAGCTATGCGGCATATGGCATGATAGGGCTGGAAACCGCTTTCCCCCTTGCACTGCGCCTGGTGGACGAAGGGATACTTTCTCTGCAGGAAGTGATCGCCCTTTTAAGCTGCAAAGCGGCAAAAGCTCTGGGGATCCCGCGCGGAACTCTCGCTGTAGGTGCCGCTGCTGATGTTGCAATTTTCAACCTTGAACACACGTGGGAAGTTACGCGGCAAAACATAAAGTCGCGCTCCTTCAATACCCCTTTTGAGAACCAGAGTATGAAAGGGAAAGCAGTGATGACCCTGCGTGATGGAAAAGTGATGTACGACGAGGTATAACTCTGTGCCGGACTTCATGCAGAGATTCACGCGTAAATATTAAAATACAGGGAGTAGAGAACTATATGAAAGCAATACTGGCTCTTGCCGATGGCAGGGTTTTTCACGGCGAGGGAATTGGAGCTAGGGGCGAGGTTTCCGGTGAGGTGGTCTTCAACACGAGTATGAGCGGATATCAGGAAATTCTCACAGATCCCTCCTACCATGGTGAAATAGTCACCATGACATATCCGCAGATAGGCAACTGTGGAGTCAATGAGGAGGATGTGGAATCAGGACGCCCATATCTTGCCGGATTTGTAGTCAAGGAGTGCTGTCAGGCGCCGAGTAACTGGCGCGCAACCCGTTCGCTGGATGACTACCTCAAGGATAATAATATTGTCGGAATTCAGGGCATCGATACACGTGCTCTGGTGCGACATATCCGTGAAAAGGGTGCGCAGGTGGGGGTTATTTCCAGTATCGATACTGATCCCGAACAGGTAGTTGAAAAAGCACGTCAGTCACCCGGACTCGTGGGGCGGGATCTTGTTCAGGAGGTAACTACGGATACCTCCTACAACTGGGATCAAAAGCTCTGGACCCTGGATCACGGTTATCCTCGCGTGGTCGAAGCGGCAGATCTGAAGGTGATAGCGTATGATTTTGGTATAAAACGCAATATTCTGCGCCACCTGGTACAGCGCGGTTGCGATGTCACGGTGGTGCCCGCAACCACTCCGGCACAAGAGGTGCTCGAGATGAACCCTGACGGAGTATTTTTGAGCAACGGTCCCGGCGATCCAGACCCGTTGCACTACGCTCAAGATGCAATCCGGCAACTGCTGGGCAAAGTCCCCCTGTTCGGCATCTGTCTCGGGCATCAGTTGTTATGCATTGCTCTGGGGGGTAAAACATACAAGCTTAAATATGGTCACCGTGGTGGCAATCAGCCGGTGCAGTACCATACGGGGGAGGTATACATCACCTCGCAGAATCATGGTTTTGCGGTTGATCCGGAGTCCCTGGATACAGACACGGTCGTGTCGCATGTCAATCTCAACGACAATACGGTTGAGGGGGTTGAGCACAAAACCATGTCGGCATTTTCGGTACAGTATCATCCCGAAGCCTCTCCCGGTCCGCACGATTCAACGTATCTGTTCGATAATTTCGTCAGCGCCATGAAAAACTTCAAGCAGAATGTAAGGTAAGGACATATAAATGCCTAAACGTACAGACATAAATAAGATTCTTATTATAGGAGCCGGCCCCATTGTGATTGGGCAGGCATGTGAATTTGACTACTCCGGAACCCAGGCGTGTAAAGCTCTGAAGGACGAAGGGTATGAAGTTGTTCTCCTCAACTCCAATCCGGCAACCATTATGACCGATCCGGATTTTGCGGATCGCACCTACATAGAACCGGTTAACGCCGCAACTCTGGAGAAGATTATTGCCAAAGAGCGTCCTCAGGCTATCCTGCCTACTATGGGTGGTCAGACAGCTCTGAATACTGCACTCGAGGCAGCGCGTAATGGCGTTCTCGAACGCTACAATGTCGAGCTGATCGGGGCCAAACTCCCGGCTATTGAAAAGGCAGAAGATCGCACGCTTTTTAAACAGGCCATGGACAACATCGGCATCGATGTTCCCCCTTCAGGATTGGCACATAGCTATGCCGAAGCGATGGATTTGATCGAACACATCGGGTTTCCCGCCATCATCCGACCTTCGTATACGCTTGGGGGAACCGGAGGCGGAATCGCGTATAACCTTGAAGAATATGAACGCATGGCGAAAGCGGGGATTGATGCCTCTCCTACCAATGAAATTCTGGTAGACAAGTCGATCCTGGGGTGGAAAGAGTACGAACTTGAGGTGATGCGCGATAGTGCTGATAATGTCGTAATCATCTGTTCTATCGAGAACTTTGACGCCATGGGGGTGCATACCGGTGATTCGATCACCGTAGCTCCGGCCCAAACCCTGACAGATAAAGAATATCAGATTCTGCGCGATGCCTCCCTGAAGATCATCCGTGAAATCGGGGTGGAAACCGGCGGCTCCAATATCCAGTTCGGGGTTAATCCGGACGATGGTAAACTAGTGGTTATCGAGATGAACCCCAGAGTATCACGCTCTTCGGCCCTGGCATCGAAAGCTACCGGATTCCCCATCGCCAAGATCGCGGCAAAGCTGGCGGTGGGTTACACCCTGGATGAGATCCCCAACGACATAACACGTGAGACCTATGCCGCGTTTGAGCCCACTATCGACTATGTGGTCACCAAGATACCGCGTTTTACTTTTGAAAAATTTCCCGGCACCAATGAGATCCTTACCACCCAGATGAAATCGGTAGGGGAAGCGATGGCCATCGGACGCACCTTCAAAGAGAGCTTTCAGAAGGCGCTACGTTCCATGGAGATCGGATCAGATGGCCTGGAAAGCCGTATGTTTCAAGGGGCAGAAGAGTATGGACGTCCTTTGAGCAACCAGGAGGATGATCTGTTGCGTCGGAAATTGCGCGAACCCAGTGTAGATCGGGTCTGGTATCTTGCAGATGCCATGCGTGCAGGGATGAGTATAGCAGATATCTATCAGCTTAGTGGTATAGATCCGTGGTTTATTGATAATCTGCAGCAACTTACAGATATGGAGAAGCATCTCTATGATCAGCGCAACCTGATTGCTGCTGCAGAACCGGAAGGTCTTGCGCTGTTGCGTCGTGCTAAGGAATTTGGCTTTTCTGACCGTCGTCTCGCTACGGTGATGGAGAGTACCGAAGCCGAAGTGCGTACTCTGCGCTATGCGCATGCGCTGCGCCCGGTGTACAAGCGGGTAGACACCTGTGGCGCAGAATTCGAGGCCTTTACTCCCTACATGTATTCCACCTACGAGCAGGAGTGTGAAGCGGATCCGAGTGATAAAAAGAAAATTGTCATCCTGGGTGGAGGCCCGAACAGGATCGGACAAGGGATAGAGTTTGATTACTGTTGTGTCCATGGAGCTTTTGCGCTGGCCGAAGATGGGTATGAGACCATCATGGTCAACTGTAACCCGGAAACCGTTTCCACCGATTACGATACCTCTGATCGTCTGTATTTCGAGCCTCTTACCAGTGAAGATGTGCTGGAAATTATCCATCTCGAACAACCTGTTGGGGTTATCGTCCAGTTTGGCGGCCAGACTCCCCTGAAACTCGCTTTGGAACTCGAGCAGGCCGGGGTTCCTATTATCGGCACCAGCCCTGACGCGATTGACCGTGCCGAGGATCGTGAGCGCTTTCAGGATTTGCTGTACAAACTCAATCTGCAACAGCCGGATAACGGTCTCGCGCGCTCTTTTACCGAGGCTGAAGCGGTAGCGACTAATATCGGCTATCCGGTTGTGGTACGTCCTTCGTATGTCCTCGGCGGCCGCGCCATGGAGATTGTGTACAGCTCCGAACAGCTGCATAACTACATGAATTTTGCGGTGCAGGCCTCACCGGAGCACCCTATCCTTATCGATAAGTTTCTTCAGAATGCCATCGAAATAGATGTCGATGCTCTGTGTGACGGACGTGACGTTATCATTGGCGGCATCATGCAACATATAGAAGAGGCGGGGATCCACTCGGGAGATTCAGCTTGTTCTCTGCCCCCGTACTCGATCCCCGAATATGTTGTGGAGGAGATAGGACGCCAAACCCGCGCTCTGGCGCTCGAACTCGGGGTTGTGGGGCTGATGAATATTCAGTTCGCGATTAAAGGGATGCATATCTATCTCATCGAAGTTAACCCGCGCGCGAGCCGTACTGCTCCGTTTGTTTCCAAAGCTACCGGGAGACCTCTGGCAAAGATCGCTGCACGTCTTATGGCAGGTAAGACTCTTGCTGAACTGGGCATAACCCACGATATTGTTCCCGATCATGTGAGTGTCAAAGAATCGGTGTTCCCGTTTAGCAAATTCCCTGATGTGGACACTCTCCTGGGGCCGGAGATGAAATCCACTGGCGAGGTAATGGGAATAGATCAGGATTTCGGGCGCGCATTTGCCAAGGCCCAGATGGCTGCAGGGGTTGTACTTCCTCTCCATGGAAAAGTATTTATCAGTGTTAAAGACAGTGACAAACCTGCGGTAAGCATTCTCGCCATGAAGCTTAAAGAGCTCGGGTTCAGTGTAGTGGCTACGGGTGGCACTGCCGATTTCCTTTCCAATAGTGGGGTAGAGGTAGAGAAGGTCAATAAAGTTAAAGAGGGGAGGCCTCATTGCGTGGACATTATCAAAAACGGTGAAATTGACATGGTGTTTAACACCACTTTTGGTGCGCAATCGATCGCAGACTCTTACTCCATCCGCCGTTCCGCATTGATCTATGGAGTTGCGTATTATACCACCGTAGCTGGGATGGAAGCGGCCATCAATGGCATTGAGGCGATGCAACGCGAAGATCTTGACGTAACAGCGTTACAGGAGTATAATAACCGCTCAAATTAGAAAATACGCATAGCCGCAGGCGTTTACCTTATAGGATTTATTCGGATGATAGAGCGCGGCAGCGTAATCTGGTAGATGTAAAGTTACGGGTGGGCCTTTGAGCCTGCCCGTAACTTTATTGTTTTAATACACACAGCAAAGGAAATTACCATGTCAGATTCAATCCCCATGACTCCGGAATCGTACGAAAAACTTCAACAGGAGCTCAAACAGCGGATGCGGGTTGACCGTCCCCAAGTGGTTGAAGATATCGCTGAAGCCAGATCCCATGGAGATCTGTCGGAAAATGCAGAGTATGATGCGGCCAAAGATCGTCAGGGGCATATTGAAGCTCGTATAAAAGAGCTCAATGACAGGATTGCCCGCGCCGAAGTTATTGATCCGAAAACGATTCAGTCAGACAAGATTGTGTTCGGCGCTACCGTAACCCTGTTTGATGTAGACAACGAGAACGAAGTAGCCTATCAACTCGTGGGTGAGGATGAAGCGGATATTAAACTTGGGAAGATTTCGGTAACTTCACCAGTGGGGAAGGCTCTTATTGGCCATAAACTTGATGACGAAGTACGGATTCGGGTTCCATCAGGGCTTAAGGTGTACGAAATAACCGATATTGAATACAAGTAACCGGCATGTCCTCTATCGATTTAAACACTAAAATGGTGGATATTCTGAGTCTTCATCCCGAAACCAAGGCATTGTTAGCGGAGTACGGTCTCCACTGTGCTGAATGCTCTGGTGCTAGGCACGAGTCACTCCGTCAGGGGGCAATCAATCACGGCCTTGATCCGGAGGAGCTTCTTTCGCGTCTCAATGCACTGTTAGTGAAGTAGAGCTGAAAGAATCAAGCCTCAGGATGACCGCAATCAGAGCATTAGTGTCTCTGCCGACCGGGGATTACTGTTCTTTCCGTCCCCTGGTGTGAATAGTTCCTCTTCTTTTTAAGTGTTACGCTGGCAGGGTTTCAAAACGGTTTCCCGCCATCTGATTTCAGGTTATTCAGGTATGGAGCATTCATCCAACGCTGCTGCACAGCTTCTATCCCCGCTGGCTTCCCTCAAGGGGGTAGGAGAGCGCCTGCGTGCAAAACTCGCGCGGCTAGAGCTCCATACCATTGAAGACCTTCTGTATCAGATTCCCGTGCGCTATGAGGATCGCCGTCATCTGACTCCCGTAGGCAAATTGCGCCCCGGAGCAGGCATGCCTTTTCGTGCGCAGGTTCTTAGCGCTGCTGAGGTCAAGAGCGGGAATCGTACTCGAGCGGGCTCTCGTGCCGTATATGAGGTTCTGGTAGGTGACGACAGTGGGCAGATTGTGCTGAAATGGTTTCACTATCGACGTGCATGGATGGAACGCTCCTACCGCCCCGGACGTGAAATATTCGGGTTTGGAGAAGTGCGCATGTTTGGCTCCCAGCGGGAAATACTCCACCCTGAGGTTGAGTTTGATCCCGCGCCAAATCAAGGAGCCGCAATCCTGCCGGTGTATCCTCTAACCGAAGGCATCAGCCAGAAGCGGATGCGCACCATCATACAGTTTGCAGTAGCCAAGTATGCACCTTTACTCCATTCCAATATCCCTGCTTCCCTGCGTCACAAAAGAACTCTCATCGATTTGGGTGAAGCAGTATATAATATCCACAATCCAGGCTTAAACGCCGATATACAGGCTTTGCAGGAGCGCAGCTCATCCGCGCATCGCAGCCTCATATACGACGATTTCTTTTATCTGCAACTGGGCCTGGCGCTGCGCCAGCGTAGCCGGCAGCAACTTCGCGGCCGCGCTTTCACGATCACCCATCGTTATACCAGACCCTTGATTCAGCAACTCCCATTTGATCTCACCCCCGCACAGATTCGCGTGTTGGGCGAAATCAAGCAGGATATGATGGCAGCAACTCCTATGCATCGACTCCTGCAGGGGGACGTGGGCAGTGGGAAAACCATTGTCGCCCTGTTGAGTGCGTTGCTCGCAGTAGAGAATGGTGCCCAGGTAGGTGTGATTGCTCCTACGGAGATACTTGCTGAACAGCACTACCGCTTTTTTGCCGCCTGGCTTCCCCGCCTGAACCTGAGCACCGAGCTCCTTACCGGTTCAACGCCAACGCGCACCCGGAACGAAATCCTTGCAGCGTTGAAAAATGGAGATATCCATATCATTGTGGGTACCCACGCTCTCTTGCAGGATGATGTGGTGTTTAAGGATCTGGGATTCGGGGTTATAGATGAACAGCATCGCTTCGGAGTACAGCAGCGCAATGCCCTGCGCAAAAAGGGAGATAATCCCGATATTTTGGTCATGACCGCCACTCCTATCCCGCGAACCCTGTCCATGACCCTGTATGGAGATCTGCAGGTTTCGGTTATCGACCAACTGCCCCAGGGACGTATTCCGATAATAACGCGCGTATTGACGGAAGCGAAGCGCGCAGGACTGTACAACTTCATCAAAGAGCAGACTCAAGCCGGACTCCAGAGCTACTTTATCTATCCACTGGTTGAGGAATCGGAAAACCTTGAGCTCAAAGCAGCAGAAGATGCCTTCACCCAACTGCAGAAAGACCTTGGAGATGTGTGCAGCCTCGGGTTGCTCCACGGGCGCATGCGCAGTGCGGACAAAGACAAGGTGATGCTGCGCTTCAAGGCTGGAGAGTTGGATGTATTGGTGGCAACCACCGTTATCGAGGTGGGGATTGATGTGCCCAATGCCACGGTAATGGTGATCGAGCACGCGGAGCGCTTTGGTCTGGCGCAGTTGCACCAGTTGCGTGGCCGGGTAGGGCGGGGCAAGGATAAAAGCTACTGCTTTTTATTCCATTCTCCCAACTGTTCTGCTCAGGGGCGCGAGCGTCTGCATATCCTGGAGCGCTATCGCGATGGTTTCAATATCGCAGAAGCTGATCTCAACTTGCGCGGCCCCGGGGAGTATCTCGGCACCCAGCAGTCAGGGGTGCCAGAGTTCAAAGTGGCTGATCTGCTTGAGGATAGAGAGATTCTTGAACACGCGCGCGCAGACTCCTTTGCATGGATTGCAGAGCACGATCTGGCGGAGGATGAATCGGTTTCCATACTTCGAACCATGGAACGGCGATGGGGCAGAAAACTTGAGCTTGCCGGAGTAGGCTAAGGGGTATGCTCCTTCCGAGGTGAAAATAGGTTATCGCTAAAAAACTTAACAATTCTGCGCTCAAATTCAGCCTCTGTTTGGCTGTGGAACGCTACATGCTCCAGTTCGGGCTCAAACCAGAACCGGGTCTTAAGCCCTCCGGCCTCATAGAGTTGTTCCGCCCCCTGCGGATTCACTACTTCGTCTGCTCCTCCCATTAGGATAAGTACAGGTTTCTGTTGCAGTTTTTTCATCATCTCCAGCGGGGAGATGTATGCAGCATCCAAATCGACATATGGGAGGCTGAATATGCGGATCAGGGGAACGAACGGGAAGGGCGGCAACCCGGTAAAGTACTTTATCCCCTGTTTTAAACTGTGACGTACACTGGCATACGGCGACTGTGCCACCACGGCCTCGATTCGCTCATCGCGCGCCGCATAGCACAAAGCCAACGCTCCCCCCATGGAGTTGCCGAGTATCGCGAGGCGCGTGTTTGGTTCTTCTTCGATTACATAATCAACTACAGCCTGGATGTCACGCCATTCATGGCTGCCAAAAGTGATCAGTTCACCCTCGCTGTCTCCATGGGCGCGTAAATCGGGGATAATGACCCCGAAGCCGTGGCGCACCAGCATCGCTGCAATAGAAGCCATCTCTCCACTGTCCATTTTATAGCCGTGAAGCAGGATTACGCTGGTAGCTGAAGTTGAAGGTATGTGCCAGGCATTGATTTTAACATGATCCTCGGTGGTCAATTCTATGTGCCGAGGGCTGAGACCATTGAGTTCAAATTTATGTGCAGGATGTTTTTCCGGTTCCGTCTCATAGCGCAGTACGCGGTTTTCTACCGGATTAAACAGAAGTGAGCGCGTGTTTTTATACGAAATGCCGAGGATAATTGCCACACCAAGGGCAATGATTGCAGAAGTAATCCATAAGGATGTAGACATAGGTTCACCTGATGCTTTATGTTGAGCGCTTTGAATATTAAGCGGATTCGCCAACTTCAGCGCTAATAGATTGTTTCATCCATTCATGACTAGATCGCACGCTTGCGCGTGGGAATACATAATTCAGCGATACAAAACTTCAATACACTTAAATAGGAGGATATCACATGAGTGAAGACAGCAAAAAAATTATCTACTCTATGATGCGAGTAAGCAAGTACTACAATAAACAACCGGTTATCAAGGACATTTCTCTGTCGTATTTTTACGGTGCCAAAATAGGGGTGCTTGGGCTTAACGGTTCGGGGAAGAGTACCCTGCTGCGTATTATGGCCGGGGTGGATAACGAATTTAACGGCGAGGCGGTTCTGTCTGATGGATACAGCGTTGGGTATCTGGAGCAGGAGCCGCAGCTGGACGAGAGTAAAACTGTGCGCGCATGTGTGGAAGAGGCGGTGCAGGAGACGGTTGATCTGCTCAAGGAGTTTGAGGAAATCAATATGAAGTTCGCCGAGCCCATGGATGATGATGCCATGACCGCGCTGTGTGAACGTCAGGCCGTAGTGCAGGGACGTCTGGATGATCTGGATGCGTGGGACCTGGATTCTCGTCTGGAACTCGCCATGGATGCGCTGCGTTGTCCTCCTTCGGATGCGGAGGTGAAAGTGCTCTCCGGCGGGGAAAAGCGGCGCGTGGCGCTATGCCGCCTGTTGCTCCAGAAACCGGACATCCTCCTTCTGGACGAGCCCACCAACCACCTCGATGCGGAAACGGTAGGATGGCTGGAGCAGCATCTACAGCGCTACCAGGGCACCGTCATTGCCGTTACCCATGATCGCTACTTCCTCGACAATGTTGCCGGCTGGATTCTGGAGCTGGATCGGGGCGAGGGGATTCCGTGGAAAGGGAATTACTCATCCTGGCTGGAACAGAAAAACAAGCGCTTGCAACATGAAGAAAAGGCTGAATCCGCACGCCAGCGCACCCTGCAGCGCGAGTTGGAATGGATTCAGATGTCGCCCAAAGGGAGGCACAGCAAAAGTAAAGCACGTATCTCTTCTTATGAGGATCTCCTCAACTCGGAGGCCAAAGAGCGGCAGAAGGATCTTGAGATCTTCATCCCGTCCGGTCCGCGTCTCGGGGATGTGGTGATCGAAGCGGAACATGTACGCAAGGGGTATGAAGATCGCCTATTGATTGAGGATATGAATTTTATGCTTCCGCGTGGGGGTATCGTGGGGGTGATTGGCCCCAACGGTGCGGGTAAAACCACATTATTCCGCATGATCAGTGAGCAGGAAGAGCCCGACAGCGGTACCTTGAATATCGGTGCCACGGTCAAACTTGCATATGTAGACCAGAGCCGCGACAGCCTCAATGGGGACAACTCCATCTGGGAAGAGATCAGCGGTGGGCAGGAATTCATGCAACTCGGAGAACGCGAAGTAAATTCACGCGCATACGTAAGTCACTTCAACTTTTCCGGCAGCGATCAGCAGAAAAAGGTGGGGAAGCTTTCCGGTGGGGAGCGCAATCGCGTCCATCTGGCGAAGACCTTGAGCTCAGGTGCCAATGTGCTCCTGCTTGACGAACCTACCAACGACCTGGATGTGAATACCATGCGTGCACTGGAAACGGCGTTGGAGAACTTTGCCGGTTGCGCTGTAGTCATCAGCCATGATCGCTGGTTCCTCGACCGTATCGCCACCCATATCCTTGCATTTGAAGGAGATAGCCAGGTAACCTGGTTTGAAGGAAACTACACCGAGTACGAAGAGGATCGCAAAAAACGACTGGGACGCGATGCAGAGCAACCACATCGCATACGCTACCGCCAGCTTACACGCCAGTAGGATATGATGCGCTAGGAGCGGAACAATTTTCGCTCCTAGCGTCTCTTGAATGGGCGCGGCCAGCGCGCGATGCGCCACGATTTAAGCACCGGCAGCATGCGCAACACCACTGCATATGCAACGCCGGCTGCAAGCAGTCCGTAAATCATGCCCCCCAGGCACAGGGGTAAAATCAGGGTAGAGCTGAAATTTGACAGGGATTCAAAGTTGAATTGGGCCGGAAATGAAACATATGGGGTGTCGAGGAGAAACCGCCCGGTCTTGTACTGCGCGACATAGAGAAACGGAGCGGTTACAGGATTGCTGACCCATACCGCCATGGCCGCCGCAATCTTGTTCTGCCCCAGAATCATTGCTGCGAAGATCGCGATAGCGGTATGGAGTCCGATAAACGGAGTCATACCCACAAATATCCCCAGAGCGAAGCCTTTGGCGATTTCGTCGGGCTGAGCGCGCAAGCGCAAAAATCTGAGTAAAAACAGTTTTGACTGCCTACTGATCCACCACTGACGCCACATAACTCTGCAGTTTCTCCCCGTGTTTGCGTCTATGACGCAAAATCCAGTAGTTCTGCTCCGGCCTGATTCAGGGGCCAGGTGCTACATGCGTTCAGATCAAGGTTCGCGTTTATTCCGCGCTGCAGGTAGTATTCCCCTGCCACCGCAAGCATCGCGGCATTGTCTGCGCACAGTATTGGTGAGGGGAAGTAAACCTCCATATCATCACAGTGGGCAAAGGCATTGCGTAACCCGCTGTTGCATGCTACCCCGCCGGCAATAACGATGCGCTTGAGGTTATGTGCCTTCGCCGCACGCAAGGTCTTCTTGTGCAGCACCTCAACTACTGCAGCTTGAAAGGAAGCCGCCAGGTTTGCAAGCACATCATCCTCTGGCACGCTGTCCATCCGTTTTAACTGGGTCATTACTGCAGTTTTAATTCCGCTGAAACTGAAATCGTACCCTTTGTGTTGCAGCATAGGGCGCGGGAAGCTGAACGCACCAGGATCACCCCGGGTCGCTAGTTTGTCGATCTGCACTCCGCCTGGATAACCCAATCCACACATCTTGGCTACTTTGTCAAACGCCTCCCCCGCAGCATCGTCGAGGGTATGTCCAATGAGCTCATACTCTCCGATTTGCTTTACAATATATAGATGGGTGTGTCCCCCCGAAACAGCCAGGGCAAGGTAGGGGAAAGCGATGTGATGTTCGAGCAGCGGGGCGAGGATGTGTCCCTCGATGTGATGCACCCCCACCAGGGGGGTGTTGCGCGCAAAAGCCAGAGACTTGGCGTAGGACACCCCCACAAGTAACGCGCCTATCAGCCCCGGCCCCCGGGTTACCACAATTCCGTCTATCTGTTGCAGTTGCACTCCGGCTTTATTCAGTGCCTGCTCTACTACCACCGGGCAGGAGCGCAGATGATGCCGCGCCGCAAGCTCGGGCACCACACCACCGTATTCAGCGTGCACATCAATTTGTGACGCAATAATATTGCTTAACACCGTACGTCCATCGCGCACGACAGCTGCGGATGTTTCATCACAGGATGATTCGAGGGTCAGAAGGAGCATATATCTCTCAACGATTCAGGAAATAAAATTACAGCAGATTAGCCGCCAGTTCAGCGAGTCCGGAACGCTCACCATGGGTGAGGGTAACATGCCCTGCTACATCCTGCCCTTTGAATTTTTCCACCACATATGCGAGTCCGTTACTCGAAGAATCCACATACGGATTGTCAATCTGGTACGGGTCGCCGGTAAGGACAATCTTGGTTCCTTCGCCCGCGCGGGTGATGATGGTCTTTATCTCGTGGGGTGTGAGGTTCTGCGCTTCATCCACGATCATGTACTGGTTGGGAATGGAACGCCCGCGGATATATGTAAGCGGCTCAATCTCCATAATTCCCATATCCACCAGTTCGCGGTAGCCGCGTTTGCGCTTCCCCCGATCCTCTACGTTGTTCAGGAGCAAGTCCACATTGTCGAAGATAGGCTGCATCCAGGGTGCGAGTTTTTCTTCGACATCACCGGGTAGAAATCCAAGATCTCGTCCCATGGGAAACACCGGACGTGAAATTAGGAGACGACTGTATTGACTGTCATCTGCAACGCGTTGCAACCCCGCAGCAATAGCGAGGAGTGTTTTGCCGGTTCCGGCTTTACCCACCAGGGTTACAAGTTGTACAGCGTTATCCAGCAGAATATCCAGCACGAAGTGTTGCTCACGGTTGCGCGCCTGAATTCCCCATATACCCTCTTTGTGGGCTTTATACAGGGGCAGGAGACGTGCTTCGGTGGCGTGGTAGCGGCATAGGGCGGTGTGGGACGGGTTGCCGATATCGATCAGGGTTACACACTGGTTCGGGTAGAGTTGGTTCCCCTCTTCATCTGCGGCATTGTCAAATTCGAGATAACCCTGGCCGTAAAAGCGATCAATTTCCGCTGCGGGAACTTCGAGTTCTGCGGTGCCGGAGTAGAGCTCGGAAATAGAGACCTTGTCGGACTCGTAATCCTGCGCTTTCAGCCCCATAGCATCGGCTTTGATGCGCAGATTGGTGTCCTTGGTGACAAAGACCACAGGGTAGTCGCAGTTTTCCATCTCTGCCACTGCAATCGAGAGGATGCGATTGTCCTCGCGCTCTGCTTTCAACCCGGGCGGAAGTTTTTCTGCATAGTTTTTGGCAAACAGAACAACCCGCAGGCTCCCTCCATTATCCAGCGGCACCCCCTGGGTAAGCCCGCCTATCTTGCGCAGTTCATCCAGCTGGCGTGACACCTGACGTGCATTGCGGCCTATTTCATTAAGATCTTTTTTGAAGGTGTCGATCTCTTCAATAACCGTAATAGGGATCACTACTTCGTTGTCATCAAATTTATACATCGCCTGAGAATCATGCAGCAGCACATTGGTGTCGAGAATGAATTTTTTGGTCATGCTTCCTCCACGCGAGAGTTGGTATTGAAATGCTATGCGGCAATGCTCTTCACCGCTTGAATAAAGGTATTTATGTGTTCCTCAGTGTTAAAATATCCGGGGCTTACCCGCACGGTACCCGAAGGATATGTTCCTATACTTCGATGAGCATCCGGGGCGCAGTGGAGCCCGGTGCGTACCGCTATGTCAAATTGATGATCGAGGATAAACCCCGCCTCAGCGCAGTCATGTCCTTTCAGGGTGAATGAGATGGCACCGGAGTGCCCAGGACCGGGAACCTCACCGTAAAGGGTCACTCCGGCAATTGAGTCCAAACCACCCCAGAGAAGTTCAAGAAGTCTCTGTTCATGGGTACGGATCGTATCCATACCTTCAGTCTCAATAAACTCAAGGCCGGCTTTTAACCCTGCTAGCGCTGCAGTATTAAGGGTGCCACTTTCGAAACGCTCGGGCATCTGCGCCGGTTGCTTCAACTCACTGGATAAATTCCCTGTCCCACCCAGGATAAACGGCTTGAGTTCGATTCCGTCGCGTACATAGATGAATCCAGTCCCTTGCGGGCCGAACAGCCCTTTGTGCCCGGGTGCTACCAGAATATCGATATTCATCTTTACCACATCAATAGGGAGTATGCCCGCGCTTTGTGCCGCATCAAGGAGGAAGAGCACTCCATTCTCACGGCACCAGGAGGAAATATCCCTGATGGGTTGAATGGTGCCCGTGACGTTAGAGCAGTGATTCATTACCACCATAGCGGTATTCGCGGCATTACATGCATCGAGCATCGCAGCGGGTTTAATAACTCCCTGTGGATCGGCCGCAACCTTGACTACTTCAACTCCCTGTTGTTTCAGATAATAGAGGGGTCTGGCCACAGCATTGTGTTCCATACTTGTGGTAACTACGCGCTGTCCGGGTTTCAGGGTGCCAAACAGAGCGGTGTTGATCCCTTGGGTAGCATTTAAAGTAAAAGAGATGTGCGTGCTGGAAGGGATATTAAAGAACGTTGCTACCGCTTCGCGCGTCGATGCCATAATATGTGCCGCCTGCCGTGCAATGCTGTAGCTGCCGCGCCCGGGATTGGCGCCATAGTTGCGTGCTACGCTATCTTGAGTGGTGTATACACATTCCGGTTTGGGAAATGAGGTTGCGGCGTTGTCGAGATAGATAGACAAGGATTTTCCTGCGGGTTGAATTGAGTTAAATGGATAAGTTTGATGCTTTCGAAGTTTGCAACCGCATCAAGTTTAGCGTCCAGGTAAAAATATCACCACTGTTGGAATAAACGCAAATACAAAGGTAACTTTTCACTGCAAGGGTGGAAAGAGCCATGATCCGCGGCTCTATCACCTGATGCTATCCATAATTGAGGCGAACAGTTACCATGAGCTCGCGTAAAGCCCCTGGATTCATCCATGGGGAGTGTGTCAAATATAAAACACCACACAGGGATTAGCCAGCGGCTGAAATCCCATGGTTGCGGGGCTTGAAAATTCTAGCACAAGATTAATATTAAGAGGCTTGACGCCACGATATATAGTGGTTTAAATTCACGGCTTCTACCGTATATGGTGTTCGAACCTAATGTGGCGCTTAAACTACCAACCCCAAAAGGATCAGCTACAATGACAGCAGAGTACAGCAGTTCTGAAGCAATTTCACTTACCAAAAACGCACTTACCGTTCTTGAGCGTCGCTACCTGAAACGTGACGAAGAGGGGAGGGCGCTGGAAACACCCGCCAATATGTTCCAACGCGTTGCCGATGCTATTGCTCAGGCAGAAGCCAAGTACGCAGATCCGGAACATGTAGCGGAACTGAGTGCTCAATTCTACGCTTTGATGACCACGCTGGAATTTCTTCCCAACTCGCCCACTTTGATGAACGCGGGCCGCGAACTGGGGCAACTCTCAGCGTGCTTTGTCCTGCCGGTAGAAGATTCTATGGAGAGTATCTTTGAAGCGGTAAAAAATACCGCCCTGATCCATAAAAGTGGTGGTGGTACCGGGTTCTCTTTTTCCCGTATCCGTCCAGCCAACGATGTGGTGCTCTCGACCAAAGGGGTTTCATCCGGCCCCCTTTCGTTTATGAATGTGTTTGACACTGCCACTGAAACCATAAAACAAGGTGGCACTCGGCGCGGAGCCAACATGGGGATTTTGCGCGTAGATCATCCCGATATCATGGATTTTATCATGAGCAAACGGGATCAGAACGTCCTCACCAACTTCAACATCTCTGTGGGGATTACCGAAGAGTTTATGGAGGCGGTTAAGCACAATCGCGATTATGATATCCTTAATCCACGCACCAACGAAGTGGTGGATCAGATGTCGGCTCCCAAAGTGTTTGACCATATTATCGATCTGGCCTGGAACAACGGTGAGCCGGGGATCATATTTCTAGATCGCCTTAACCGTGATAATCCCACACCTCACATCGGCGAGATCGAGAGTACCAACCCCTGCGGGGAACAGCCGCTGTTGCCATATGAATCCTGCAATCTCGGGTCTATCAATCTGAGTAAAATGGTTGATGCCTCCAGGAGTGAAGTAAACTGGGAAAAGCTCGAACGCACTGTAGAATTGGCTACGCGCTTTCTCGACAACGTCATTGATGTGAATAACTATCCTATTGAGCAGATCCGTGAGATGTCATTGGCGAATCGTAAGATTGGTCTGGGGATCATGGGATGGGCGGATATGTTGATTCAGTTGCAGATTCCCTACAACAGTAGCGAAGCTATTGCCATGGGGGACAAGGTGATGTCTTTCATCAACGATAAAGCGCATGCCGCATCGCGGAAGCTTGCTGCTCAGCGCGGAGCATTCCCTAACTTTAAGGGGAGCATGTATGACAAGCGTGGAGAAGGAGATATTCGCAATGCAACCTGCACTACCATCGCGCCCACCGGAACCATCTCCATTATTGCCAACAGTTCCAGCGGCATTGAGCCCCTCTTTGCAGTATCATATGTGCGCCAGGTAATGGACAACGACATTCTGGTGGAGGTTAACCCCCTGTTTGAACACATTGCGCGTGAACGTGGGTTTTACTCGCTTGAACTGATGAAGTTGATTGCAGAAAAGGGAAGTATCAAGGACTTTGACCAGATCCCCGAAGATGTGCGCCGGGTTTTTGTCACTGCACACGACATCACTCCAGATGATCACATTAAAATGCAGTCCGTATTTCAGAAACACACGGATAATGCGGTGTCCAAAACGGTGAATTTCTGCAACTCCGCTACGCGCGATGACGTTGCAAGTGTATACCAGATGGCGTATGAGAATGGCTGCAAAGGGGTGACCATCTATCGCGATGGTTCGCGCGATAATCAGGTGTTGTCACTCAAGAAGGAAAGCACTGAAGCCGTCGAAGTCCCCATGGAGAGCGGTAAACAGAGCCGCAAGCGCGATCGACCGCGCAAACTCGGCGGTGCAACGTATCAGATGGAGACTGGATGCGGGCCTCTTTACGTCACGATCAACGAAGATCAGCATGGTCTGTTTGAGGTCTTTACCACGATGGGGAAAGCCGGAGGCTGCGCTGCTTCCCAGTGTGAAGCCCTCGGTCGCCTGGTGTCACTTGCATGGCGCAGTGGCGTACAGGCACGTCAAGCGGTAAAGCAGCTCATAGGTATTTCGTGCCATAAACACGCAGGTTTTGGTACCAACAAGGTCACCTCCTGCGCTGATGCTCTCGCAAAAGCTATTCAGCAGCATGTGCAGAGTGAAGAGGCGAGCGTAGAACCCCAGAGCGCTCACGGCGGAGCATGTCCCGAATGTGGTGGCCCAGTAGAGCACGAAGGCGGCTGTTGCGTATGTCACGCCTGTGGCTATTCAGAATGCGCTTAGGATGCCAGGTATTAAGGACTCAGTGCTCAGCACTAAAGAAGATCTGCATGGACTATAATAATCTGCACCAGGTGTACCTGGATCAAAAAAACCTCACCGGGTTTCGCAACTTTATCAATGCCTGGATCTACACAGACGCCCGCAAGGCCTTTGTAGTAGATCCGGGCCCCGTTTCTACTATTCCAGTGCTACTCGATGCGTTGCACCAACGCGGAATCGAACATCTTGACTATATCCTCCTCACCCATATCCATATCGACCACGCCGGCGGGACAGGGGAGTTGGTGTGCCACTTTCCCGACGCCCGGGTGATCTGCCACCCCGCCGGGATCAAGCACATGCTTGAGCCGCAGTACCTGTGGGAGGGATCTCTAAAGGTTCTGGGTAGGGTTGCACGCGAGTACGGTGAGATTGTCCCCGTAAAGGAGCGGAATATATGTTTTGAGCCAACCCTTGACGACCTGGGCATTAAGGTGTTCCAGACCCCTGGACATGCAGCGCATCACTTAAGTTTCATATTCGATGATCTGCTCATCGGCGGAGAAGTGGCGGGGGTATGCTGCGATACACCTACAGGGGTGTATATGCGCCCGGCAACCCCACCGCGTTTTGATCTGGATATCGCCCTCGATTCCCTTCACAAGGTAATGCAGCAGCAACCTGAAAAGATTATTTTTGCCCACAGCACGCTCCAGGATAACGCCATGCACTGGCTAGACTATGCTGAACAGCAGCTCCACCTCTGGGTTAAAGGAGTGGCCAAACATCTGGAAGAGGGGATACACACCAGCGATGAAGCCCTTTGCGAGGCCATGTACACATGGCTGCTGCAGCACGATTCGCTCTTTGCACGCATCCAATCAATGCCTGCCGATATACAGCAGCGTGAGGAGTATTTCCTGAACAATAGCATTAAGGGGATGAGCGGATACATCGCTGCAATAAACAAAACCCGACGCCGGGAGATCCTTGCCCGGGTCGGGTCTGATATAGAATAGCGTAGCAAAAACAGCGCCGCGCAGGCGGCATTTTTGCTGGATTATTCGCCGGAGTTGCTGGACTCCGCCCAATCGTTGAGCTTCTCCATCACAGCATCTCGGGTTTGGTATGAAATGTCCGGCAGGGTGCCACCAAAGGCTTTTTCTGCTTCAGCAAATCCTTCCTCCACGCCCTGCATAATGGCGTCAAGGCGTGCCGGATCGCCTCCAGCGATCCCCACAGCTGCCTGAAAAATACGTTCTGAGGTTTGTTCCACCCCAAAATAGCCATCTTCGGCTACAAGCTCTTGCGCCTGCTCCGGCGAGATGCTTTCAATATCTACGCTGGTCTCACCTATAGAAAGCTTGGTTGCAAGTCCCTGCTCCTCAAAGGTTTTAATCACCAGGCTGCGCAACAGGTCGAGTTGCGGTTCGCCTCCCGTTTTCAGATCGGCACGATAGAGCCCGGCAGATTCAGATGTTTCTCCCAGGGTGACATTGTCCGCGTATCCTCTCGGGGTAGCTGCATTCTGTGTAGGCGCTACGCCCTGGTGCTGCCGGTTCTGCTGCATAAGACGCTGGGCTTCTGCGCGAAATTGTTCCAGATGGTTATTGCTGATTGTCTGTGCCATATCTACGCTCCCTTGAGTGGGTTAATCCGGCAGTTTTTTACATCCTTCATTGTAGTCTTAAAGTTTATCGCTTATTTAGACACAATCAATCCGATCGCAACAATCTGTCAGCAACCTAGCGCCCGAACCATTTTTTCTTGCTGCTGTAAATAGTTACCGCGTTGCGGCCCTTTTTTTTCGATTCATAAAGGGCTTTATCCGCGCGTGATATAAGCTCGTTTTTGCCGATATTATCTGTCGCAGGACTAATGGATGCGACACCGAAACTTGCAGTAATGTGGTAGGTTTCGCGCTCGTGAGTAAAGGTGTAGCCACCAATCATGGCACGCAGCTTTTCCGCTACTTCTCCGGCCTGATGGGCCTCTGTGTCAGGCAGAACGAGGACAAATTCCTCCCCGCCATAACGCGCAAACAGATCATATTCCCGGATAGCATTGCGAAATTGTTCGGAAAACTGAACCAGAATCTGATCCCCAATCTGATGCCCGTAGGTATCGTTAAAGGGCTTGAAATTGTCAATATCGATCATAACCACGCTTACATTACTTTCGTTACGATCAGCACGCTTGAGCTCTTTGTCGAGAAAATTCTGAAAATAGCGGTGGTTATACGCTTCGGTCAGGCCATCGATATGGGCGAGTTTTTCCAGAAAAGTGTTTTTTCTCTCTAATTCCTTGGTCATTAGTTCCAGTTTTACCGTTTTTTCCACTAGTTCGCGGTTCATCTGCTCATAGCTGAGGTTAAGTACGCTGAGCTCCGCATTCGCAATCTGGAGGATTTCTGCGATGGATTTCTGGGGGGTAATTTTTATATTGAAGAACTTCGCCGTTTCTTCAACTTCAGTATGCACCTCATCCAGAAGTTTCTCCAGCATTCTGTCATTGATGTTCAGTTTCTGCTTAGCGCGGCGCCGGAATTGGGTTACATGCTCTTCCGGACTTTTGGAGAGGCGTGCCTTGGAGAGCATGTCAGATAAATGAACTATCTGACACAGCAGTTTAACTTTTTTGGATTCGCCCGGGTATTTATGTGGATGATGGTGGTATGCAATAGGGGCGGCCAGGGTTTCGGGAAAGCCCCAGCGCTTTACCACTTCACTGCCGATATATGTATGATCTGCTCCGATAATCTGTTTTTCTACATCTGAGCTCTTGTAGTCGCCGGATGTGAGCAATTTATCCACTTCAGCATATTGGTCAGGGTAGGCGCGCGATAACACCATAACCCCGAGATTCTGCAGCAAACTTGCAACAAATCCTTCTTCAGAATCTTCTGCGTCCATAGCAGTCATCAACATGCGCGCAGTGACTGCCTCATAAAGTGAGTTTTCCCAAAACGCGGCATAATCAAAGCCGTTGGACTTCATCTGCTCGGGTTTTAGAAATGAAAATGAGAGCACCAGACTGCGAACCGCGTTGGTGCCGAGGATGGATGCGGCTTGATGAATGGTGCCAATTTGTTGCGGAAAACTGTAGAAAGCAGAATTTACCACGCGCAGGAGTTTGGTAGATAACGACATATCTTTAGAGATTAAAGAGGCAATGTCGTTGATAGTGGTTTCTTCCTGGGATGTAATGGTAATCAGTCGTGACGCGACATTGGACAAAGTCGGCAGTTCGGATGAATTGAGGACAAATTCAAGAATTTGTTCCTGCGACTGTTTTGCCATAGTTTCTCCATTCGAGCGCATGTATTGAAAAAGCGTATGCATGATAAGTTAATCTACAAAAGATTATCACAACAGTGCGGATGTATATAACATATTTTTGTCAGACCCGCGTTAGAGGGCAAAACGTGTTCTAGTGAAAATTCACAACGTCGCATAATATATATTATGTAAACTTTTGTGTTTGTATAGAATTGCAGATTTTCACATGCTTCGCAATAGATACATAACATGCTGCTCCCAAGGTTTAGCTCTCCTCTTACTCTTTTATCTGTGCGAGCTCTGTAACCGTTGCGTACAACAGCTCTATCCCTTTTTCAATCGCTTCGAAGGAACTCTGTTCTCTGATGTTATGGCTGATTCCATCGATGCTCGGGATAAACAGAAGCGCCGTGGGCGCGATATGCGCAAAATTCATGGCATCGTGTCCCGCACCGCTGGGCATCTCGATACTGCTGATGCCGCGTTCCTGCGCCAGGTCCGCTATCTTGCAACGCAGCTCAGCATCTAGTGGCACAGGCTGATCATCGCACAGGGTTTCGTATTTTATCTCCAGAGCACGGTGTGAGCCTATATCCGCCAAACTCTGGCGTAATTCATCACACGCTCTGCGTTTCCCCTCCATGTCGATATCGCGGATATCGATCTGCATATGTACATGCCCGGGAACCACATTCATCGCTCCGGGCTCAACCTCAAGAACGCCTACCGTTCCCACACATGAGTCACTCGCGCGTACAATTTTCTCCACCGCCAGGACAATCTCTGCCGCGCCTGCGAGTGCATCACGGCGCATATGCATGGGTGTATTGCCCGAATGATCATTTCTCCCTTTGATATGGAGATCAAATCGGGTCGGCGCAGCAATTGCAGTTACAAGTCCGATATCTATCCCATCCTGTTCCAGGCACCGTCCCTGTTCAATATGAAGTTCCAGAAATGTGTGGATCTGTTCTGTACTCAGGATATCTTGCTCCAGTTCTGCAACATTACATCCACACTCTTCCAGCGTGGTGTAGACACTGATAGCAGCGCTGTCGCTGATATGTTTGAGTTGCTCCGAGCTCAATTTGCGCGTAATCGCCTTGCTTCCCAGGGTGGCAACCCCAAAACGGCTTGATTCCTCTGCACAGAAGTTGATTACCCGTACAGATCTCAGTGGCCGGATTCCGGCGGTGTGGATGCGCCGGATCACTTCAACACCAGCCAGGACTCCGACCACACCGTCGTAATGACCCCCCTGGGGAACCGTATCCAGATGGGATCCCATTACAACCGCAGGCAGATCTGGATTCGTTCCCTCAAGCACACCATGGATATTACCCGCAGCATCGATGTGTACGTGCAGGCCTTCTTCGCGCATAATTCTAATGAGATAGGTGCGCGCTTCGTGATCCGGCGCTGTGAGAGCGAGGCGTGTCACCCCGCCGTTATCCAGAACCCCGCACTGGGCAATGGTATTAAAATCGCGTCTGAACTTGTGCATATCTGAATGTATCCTATAATGATGTCGACTATGATACGATACTGGCGCGTGGATCACTCCTGAGTTGACGTCAGTGTACCCGCGCAAGAAGCTTTCTTCATTGCCCCCGGTGCCGATAGTAGCGGCAGCGGGGATATAATGGCAAGTTCGTCACAAAATACGGGAGGAATTGATGTTTAAAAAGCTTATTTTGGGATTTATTCTGGGCATTGCATTCCTGGGGGCGCATAACAGCGCCGAGGCTGCCGGTTTTCAGCTCAGCCTCACTCCGGATATTGCCATCCATGCAGACACCACCCCCATTCACGGGGTAAGCTTAAATATCTGGGGGCAGAATCCCCAACGCGCCCTGGCCCTGGGATTCATTAATGGCTCATCCGGGGACAGTTCCGGGGTAAGCCTGGGGCTGCTCGCCAATTATGCAGAAGACTATTCCGGCGCCCACCTCTCTTGGTTTGCCAACTATGCCTCAGGACGTTTTTCCGGTCTACAGTTCGGTGCATTCAACTATGCCGAAACCCTTAAAGGGGTACAGCTCGGGTGGGTGAACTTTGCGGAAAACGTAGAGAAGGGGCTGCAGCTCGGCTTGCTCAATGTGATACAAGACAATGTCTACTGGTTTGGCGGGATGCCCAATGAAGTAGCCCCTATGATGGTGCTGTTGAACTGGCGTTACTGATAACCACCTTTCTTAAGGGAAAGGCCGATGCGCCCGCGCTCTTTATCGATGCTAATGACGCGTGCCCTCACCTTCTGCCCTGCTTTGACCACTGCAGCCGGGTCCTTTACAAATCCGTCTGCAAGCTGACTGATGTGGGCCAGGCCATCCTGATGCACGCCGATGTCGATGAATGCGCCAAAGTTGGTGACATTGGTGACAATGCCGGGAAGATTCATCCCCACCTCTAAATCACCTATGGCTTCGATCCCTGCGGCAAAGGAAAAAGCTTCAAATTCGCTGCGGGGATCGCGTCCCGGTTTCGCCAGTTCCTGCATAATGTCCAACAAAGTCGGCATCCCCGTATCCCGGTTGCAGTAGCGTTTCAGGTCGATGGAGTTACGCTTCTGCGCATTCTGCGACAGTTCTGCAATGCTGGTGTGGTTGTCTGTGCAGATCTGCTTGACCAGGCTGAAACGCTCCGGATGCACCGCAGAGCGATCCAGAGGATCAGGAGCATCACTGATACGCACAAACCCCGCTGCCTGCTCGAATGCCTTGGGTCCCAGACGTTTAACCTTCTTCAGTTCAGATTTACTTCTGAACGCCCCATGCTCGTCGCGATAGGCTACAATATTCTTAGCCAGCTGTGGTCCCAGCCCCGAAACATACCCAAGCAGCGCCGCACTTGCGCTGTTCAGTTCCACCCCCACACTGTTGACGCAGGAGATCACCGTATCATCCAGACTCTGTTTGAGTGCGCTCTGATCCACATCATGCTGATACTGCCCCACCCCGATCGATTTCGGATCAAGCTTGACCAGTTCAGCCAGGGGATCAGCCAGGCGCCTGCCGATAGATACCGCGCCACGCACCGTAATATCATGCTCGGGAAACTCCTGGCGCGCAAGCGCGGAAGCGGAATAGATGGAGGCGCCACTTTCATTGACCTGAACTACGAGGGGCTGTGGTTTTAAATTACACGTGCGGATAAAGCTTTCCGTCTCACGTCCTGCCGTGCCATTGCCAACCCCTACCGCCTCGATGCCGAAGCGTTCAACAAGTTGCTCCACCTTTTTTTGCGCCTGAGCCGCACTGCCCTGGCCGGAAAAAGGATAGATCACATCGTGATGCAGAAGCTTCCCCTGCCGATCCAGACACACCACTTTGCATCCGGTGCGAAAACCCGGATCAACGGCGAGGATGGACTTCTGCCCAAGGGGCGGAGCCATGAGGAGCTCGCGTACATTATTGCGGAATACCTTTATGGCTTCACTGTCAGCGCGCTGCTTGAGTTCCGCACGCAGCTCTGTTTCCATCGACGGGGCGAGAAGGCGCGTGTAAGCATCCTCGATGGCCGCTTCAACCAGGCTCCTGTTTTTCTTCCCCGCACCGAAGCAACGTTTGAGCAGTGCCAGAGCCTCCTGCGGGTCTGGGCGCATCGAAACCTTCAGACAACCTTCAGCTTCACCGCGCAGAATAGCGAGCAGACGATGTGATGGAGCAGCAGCAGCTTTTTCCGCCCACTCGAAATAATCACTGAATTTCTGCGCCTCATCGACTTTCTTTTTAACCACGCTGCTTTTCAGCTGCGATCTGGATAAAAAGAGGCGCCTCATCTCCGCGCGTGTTTGTGCATCTTCATTTATGTGTTCAGCAACAATATCCCGTGCCCCGGCAAGGGCTTCATAAGAGGTGTGCACCTCCATGGCGGGATTGATAAAACGCCCTGCCGCGCTGTTTGCATCCTCTGCGCCGCCAAGAATGATCGCGGCCAGGGGGTCAAGCCCCTTCTCGCGCGCGATGGTGGCGCGGGTGCGGCGTTTGACCCGATGCGGCAGGTAGATATCTTCAAGCTCTTTCAGATTGGGCGCCGCATCAATCTTATCCTTCAATTCACCCTGGTACAGATCACGCTCCTCCAGGGACGCGACAATGGAGGCACGGCGTTTCTCCAACTCCTCCATCCGGGCGCGCTCATCCCTGATGGCCGCAATGGCCTCCTCATCCATACTCCCGGTGTGCTCTTTACGGTAGCGCGCGATAAAAGGCAGGGTTGCGCCGTTATCGAGCAATTCCAGAACCGCTTTTACCCGCCTGCTATCCAGATTCAGAGTTTTCGCGATACACGCACGGTATTTTTCCTGATCTTTATACATTTCACATCTCGCATTTTGAATTTTTATAGTGGAGTTAAAGGCAATATGGATGCGCACTTTACGGCGCGATACCGGAGGAATCAAGTATGAACATCTCTTACCTCATATCTGGAACAAAGCTGAATAATTACACCATGGATAGATTTTGTCCTTGACCTTCAGGATTTAATTACGTAAGTTCTCTCCAGTCTGGATATTGATAGTAGTTTTCAATATCTTTTATATCGAAACAAGTTCTCTCATATAACACGAAATTACCCCACAAATTTATGCACCAAAACCTTACCCGATATCAAACACGTAAACCAGACGATAAGGAGTGTAATCGATGGAAAACTTGCTCAGAAGTATGGGTGTGAATGAGAAAGCCCGCATCAGCAGTATTAATGCCCACGGAGAAATGGGTCGACGTCTGCGCGATATGGGTTTGATACCAGGAACAGAAATCCAGGTTGTAGGCAGGGCTCCATTGAAGGATCCGGTAGCGCTCAAGTTACGCGATTTTACCCTGACTCTGCGCAATAACGAAGCCGACTGTATTGTCGTCGAAAAATTGGAGGATAGTAATGGATAAGAGCGCAACTATCGCCCTTGCCGGGAACCCGAATTCCGGCAAAACAACCCTTTTCAACGCCATTACCGGTGCGCGCCAGAGGGTGGGCAATTACCCCGGCATTACCGTTGAGCGCAAGGAAGGTTCCGTGAGTATCGAAGGGGTTAAAGTGAATGTAGTTGACCTGCCCGGTTGCTATTCCCTGTCCGCGTATTCACAGGAAGAACTGGTGGCACGGAAGGTACTGGTTGATGAATGTCCTGATGTTGTGGTTGGGATTGTCGACGCCACCAAACTCGAACGTCACCTGTATCTGGCAATCCAATTTCTTGAGCTCGGTATTCCAACAGTTCTGGCTCTTAACATGATGGACGAAGCCAACAAACAGGGGTTTCGCATTGATCATAAGCGCCTTGGGTCTCTTCTTAAGTGTCCCGTGGTTGAAACCGTTGCCCGATCCGGCCGGGGTAAGCAGGAGCTGATGCAGGCGGCGCTCAAACATGCTGAAGATCGTTCCGGAAGCTGGGAGCCTCTGGAAATATCTTACGGGGTTGACCTGGATGAAGCACTCAAAGCCATGGCGGAAATCATCGAAGATGCTCAATTCATGACCAACCGCTATCCGGCTCGCTGGGTGGCGTTGAAGTACCTTGAAAACGATGCTGAGATTATCGCTCAAGGGCGCAAGATTGGTGGCGTGGCGCAGGATCTGGAGGAGTTGGTTGTCAAAACCGGCAAACACTGCCAGAAAACATTGGATACTACTCCTGATGCTATTATTGCCGACTACAGATACGGATTGATTAACTCAATCCTGCGCCAGGATGTGCTCGAGCGTGAAACGGCGCAGCGAGAGAGAATAGATATATCCGCCAAGATAGATGCGGTGCTGACCAATCGCCTGCTGGGCCCTATCATCATGTTTTCAGTCCTCTACGCTATGTTTCAGATCACATTTACCTTTGGTGAAGTTCCCATGGGGTGGCTGGAAGCGTTCTTCGGTTGGATGGGTGATACAGCCAGCGCCATTTTACCTTCAGGGTTGATTCAGTCCCTTGTCGTATCCGGCATTATCGATGGCGTTGGCGGAGTTATGGGTTTTGTTCCTTTGATCGCCGTAATGTTTCTGATGATATCGTTTCTGGAAGATTCTGGTTACATGGCGCGTGTGGCATATATGCTCGATCGTGCCTTGCGTCTATTCGGTCTCCACGGTTGTTCGGCGATGCCTTTTATTATCTCCGGCGGCATAATGGGCGGGTGCGCGGTCCCGGGAGTGATGGCAACACGAACATTGCGCAGCCCCAAAGAAAAGCTCGCAACCCTGATCACCGCCCCTTTTATGCCCTGTGGCGCAAAACTCCCGGTGTTCCTGCTCCTGATTGCAGCTTTCTTCACTGAGAACGAAGCGCAGATGATGTTTGGCATCACCCTTTTTGCCTGGGCTATGGCGCTTCTGGTGTCAAAATTGTTGCGCTCGACCATTATCAAAGGTGAGCCAACTCCGTTTGTCATGGAACTTCCCCCCTATCGTCTACCGACATTAAAGGGAGTCCTGATTCACACCTGGGAGCGGGTCTGGAGCTACATACGCAAAGCGGGAACGGTTATTCTGGCCGTGTCAGTCCTTATCTGGGCCGCAATGACGTTTCCGGGTCTCCCGGATCACGAGAGTGACAGATTTGAAACAAACCGCCACGCCGTAACTACAAATGTTCAGAACATTGAGGAGCGGCAGGCCATGCTTGCATCCATTGATAACCTTGAGGCACAAGCAGCGTTGCGTCACTCTGTAGCCGGGCGTATAGGTACATTTCTGGAGCCGGTAAGTCAGTGGGCCGGGTTTGACTGGCGCACCAATATCGCTCTTGTGGGGGGCTTTGCCGCCAAGGAAGTTATCGTGTCCACCTTTGGTACTGCATACTCTCTGGGTGAAGTTGATCCGGAAGAATCCACCTCTCTGTCGAGCCGCATTGAGGCAGATCCGAGTTGGAACAAGGCAACAGCATTGGCGCTCATCATCTTTGTGCTCCTCTATGCCCCTTGTTTTGTAACCGTTGTTACCATGGCCAAAGAGTCATCGTGGCGCTGGGCTATTTTTTCTACCGTCTTCAGCACCATCCTTGCTTTCAGCCTTGCGGTGGTGGCATACCAGGTCGGAAGCCTGCTTCTGACTTAAGAAGGCATCTCGTAACTATTCAGTCGGGGCATATAGCACCCATTCCAAGGGACACTTTGCGCCGTCCATGGCGACAGACGCCCTTTCCATGGGTATCATATGCCCCTACCGGTAGTGGTGGTGAATAGTTACGGCATCTCAACATCTATGCACAGGAGAAAACCATGTCCTTTGATTTGTTCGTTGTCGTGGGTATTGTGATCGGAGCCGCTTTTTACCTCTACCGTAAATTTGCCGCTAAGAGTACTACCGGCTGCGGGGGTTGCTCCTCAGGGGGAACCTGTTGCGGAGGGGAAAAGCATAAAACGGATGCATAGTGCTGCTCAACAAAACGTTGATGCGGGACTGATCATTTGCCATATCCCGCCCTGCTCCCCCTCCTGAGCCTGACTCGGAAGGGGGAGCAGGTTTATCTATTCCAAAGAGGTGCGACCTTCAGCATAGGTATAAGGAACTTGAACGTAATCGAAAATTCGCGTTTCCCATATATGTTGCACCAACCTGCCCATATTTATCCCCGCACCGGCATAAAAATAACGCTTGCGTTCATCTATTCCCGCTCCATGCTGTTTATCATAACCGCGGGAGTAGTATCCCAGGTGTAGCTCAAGGTATTTCAGATACGGATTTGTGATAAAGTCAAACCCTTCTGCCTTGATTGCCAGCAGGTATTTTGAGTGTTCGTAATCAGTGGTGATATCTCCTTCTAAATCACTGAATTCAGGCGAGTATTCCCAGCGTAAATCAATGCGCTCACCCCATTGCGGATAGCGGAGTAAGAACCAGCCGATCCCGGCGCCAACCACATTCGCGGCCATATCTTCAGGAGAAAAACCGTGATCAGCACTGAAGGAATCACCTATTTCCATTATCCCGGTTACTGCAAGAGCGGAGAGAGGGCCATACAACTGCGATTCCGATTCTGAATAGCCGAAACGCTTATAGGCAGCGGCAAAACCATGGCTCATAGCATAGCTGGCCCACAAATGCCCCAGTTTATCCGCCCCGCCTTCTTTGGTATCGTGACCGAACCACTTTTCGTTTTCGGTCGAAGGAGCGCGGGAGAAATAATCCCAGTTTGCTATCCCCCAGGCCATAACGGTTCCCATGGCGCCAAGGTTAAGAGCCCAGGCTTTCTGCGAGCGGGTGAATCCGTTGTTGTTCGAAGACCTCTCAGTAACAATATCAGCGTGTTCATGCTCCAGTGTGAAACCGGTGGCACCTGGATAGACAGAGTCCGTTGGTCCCCCCTCGGCAGGTGAATGCAGGATCAGACATAAGATTAACAGCAGTGGAATAAAAACTTTGAGATCAACCATAGGAATACACTTACTCAGTAAAGAAACACGCCGGGTCTATATCCTTAAACGGATCCTGGCCGTGGCCGTAGGTAACTGCCGGGCAGCCACCACATACCGGGCGCAGGCAGCATTCAGAACACGCACTGGAACCGCGTCGATACCCTTTTGCCGGCTCGCCATAGTAGATATCCTCCAGGCTGGAGGTGTAAATATTGCCTACTGGTGAGGGGTATTTGCGGCACGCGTGCACATCGCCGCTGGGGAGTACAGAAACGAAATTGAACGCCGCTCCACAACCGAATCCGGTACAGCCGCCAAAAAGCTCCAGTCCCTGTCTGCTGCGCTCGATGTTGATCAGATTGTCTTTCATGGCCATTGCCGGATTGTCCCGGCATGCTGCGAGATAGTCCTTGACGAACGTTGCATAATTTACACTTTCGGCCCCCTGCAGCGCGGCCCCCTGCCCCACCATTGAAAGGCGATTATAGGTAAACAGGTTCACGCGCTCGCGCAATATCTCCGCCAGGGGCAGAACCTGATCGATGTTATCCCGGGTCAGGGTCAGCATAACCATGGAGTGAATATCGTACTTCTTGAGTAGATCCAGGAATTCCATAACCGCGCTGAAGTTGCCCGCACCCCGGATATAGTCGTTGTGTTTTTCCAGCCCCTCAAGACTGACTTGATAGAATACGGGTTTTTCAATCTCCAGAAGTTGCTCCAGTTGCGCTTCACTCACCGGATTGCCGAGAATCGCCGGGGTCAGGTTGCGTTCCACTGCAGCGCGATACAGAGAAATAAAGGATGGATGCAGAAAAGGATTGCCACCGGAGAAAGACACCTGCCCCGCCACATGGTGGCTGCGGCAGAAGTCACGCATCTGATCCAGAATTGCTATTCCCTGGGCATAGCTCACATCCTTAAGGGTGCTGCGGTCATAACAATGCCTGCAGTTTAGATCACACCGCTGCGTTATATGCCATTGCAGAGTGAAGGCGTCCGCCTTAAGGAAACGCTCCTGGGTCTCCTCCGGCGCGGGGAAGGTTTCCATATGCCTATGCAGGTGGGATTCAGGCTGCAAAATAAAGCCCTTGTTAAGCGCTTTATCAATGGCGCGATCCAGAACTCCAACCGCCTTGTTCTGCGCGGCAGCAACCTCGCGCACATCATGTTGTTCAGCAATAAGCTTCAGCGCCAGTAGATCGTCCGCGCTCGCTACAGCAATACGGCAGCGCACATCATGGTGTTTTTTCCATAGCAGAATATGTTCCGTGCCCGCTTGCGGCTCTACCTCTTTGTAGTTCAGCAATGCCGTCAGGTTATTCCAACCCACTTCAATCAGATTCAAGGTTGGGTTGATGCTTAAAGCGTTTGCAGGCACTTCAAACTCTGCAGAGTTGCAATCACACTGGTGCCGGGCGAGTTCAAGCCGGGCCAGATCGGGCAGATACGCAGGCACATCGCCCGTTGCTAGAGCCTTTTCGAGGGCGAGCGGAAATTCCTCCACACGCGAAAGGTTGTGCGTAAAACTTCGCCACCGGGTGGAGTCAAGTATCTCCTGGCAGCGGGGAAAGATTTCGTGCAAAGCAATCGGCATGCTTAGCTCTCCAAAAAAAACGGATTGACGCTTTAAAAAACGGCCAATCCGATTATAGAGGTATTAGTGAATATGAACAAAGGTAAAAAGGCTTAATCTCAGTACCCACGGTACTGATCAGTTGGATCCGCCTCAGCCACTCGCTGCAGGCTTTTTCTCCGGTTCGTTGTCATCGGTGCTCACGGCACCGTCAGAGTGGCCACCTCAGCCGCTGGCAGCGGGTTTCTTTTCCTTGTCGGTGCTCACGGCACCGTCACTGTGCCCCCCTCAGCCACTGCCGGAAGGTTGTTTCTCTTTCTCAGCGCTGACCGCGCTGTCGTTTTTAGCTCCTCAACCACTGCCGGCATGAACCGCCGAAGGTAGAGAAACCCCCGCTGCTGACACCAGGGTAGCGATCCCCAGGCCCGCGAGAATTTTTTTCATCTCTTTGTCACGCATGTAAGCCTCCTGAATGTTGCGCAATAGATTTAAGTAATAGAGCATTCAGCAATGATATGCTTTCCCTATACCTAAACATAACTGCTCAGACATAATTGTCAAACATGCGGACGAAAATAAATCCTGATGCGTTAGCTATATGTATCAATGCATCTCGGTAACGCGTCCGATGGTATGTGTTTCCGGGCGCTTTACGCGTGGGAGTCCATTCAGGTCTCTCCAGTATTGGCGCTGTGTGTTAAACGGCATCTTCAGCAGATTCAGGGGGCGGTTATCCTGCGGGAGAGCATAGCCCGGCACCCCGATGCGGATCTGACCCTGCTCTACATTAAGGCGCAGGGTGCGATGCAGACGGTCCCAACATGAAAATACGGTGGAATAATTAGAGTTGGTTTCGTGACGCATGTTGGAGTGATGAATGCCATGCATGCGCGGGGTTACAAACATCTTGTTCAGCATGCGCTCTGTCCGCAGTGGGAGCTTAATATTACTGTGATGAAACAATGTGCCTGATATGAAAACCAATTCGTATATGAAGTACATCCATGCCGCCGGCCCGATCAGAACAACCTGCATGACTCGGAATACCGCAGAAAATACAATCTCCACAACGTGGAAACGGAACGCCGTAGTTACATCCAGATCCGGGTCTACATGATGTACATTATGGAAACGCCACAACAGCGGCACATGATGATTGGCACGATGCCACCAATAAAATGACCAGTCAAAGAGCACAAAGGCTATGCCGAACTCTAACGCCACGGGCAGATGCAACAGCCCCAATAGACCAAATTGATATTCAGGTGGCAACCGCAGCAGGTAACCCACCGCCGGACTTACCGTTACCGCAGCTGTGCCCAGAGCCAGGATGGTAATAATAACATTCACCCTCGCCCGTCTCCACACTGAACGCTTTGCACAGCGCAGCGGGAAACGCCTCTCGAACATAAAGAGCATCAGATAAACAACCCCTGCGACCAGGGGTATCAACCATACTGGCTGCATCATGCTCTCCGGGGTTTACTCATTACCCAGATGACCGATACAGTGGGAGCGCTCCGCTGTTTCACGCGCTTCCTCTGCTTCTGCTGTAAGATCAGAATAAGGGATAACTATCTGATCCCCCACTTCTCCAGCAAATGCCTCAAACCCGATACGTTCAATGGTCGTAGCCAGACGCTCATTTTCCTCGGCATTGTCTCTGTAGGTTCGCAAAACCGCTGCCAGATACTTGGGCACGTCATCCGTGCTCACTACTGGGCCGAGTTCTCGAGCTATAACAGGAGTGTTTCCCATCTTGCCGCCAATAAATATTTTCCACCCCTCTTTATGCCCATGTATCCCAAAATCATTCATTTTTGTATTCGCACAACAGTTCGGACAACCGGAAACGCTGATCTTGAACTTCATAGGTGTTGGCAACCCTCGGAAAGCCTCTTCCAGCATAGAACCCATCGGCAAGGTACGCTGAAGTCCAAATGGGGAAAAATCCGCGCCTGGGCAACACTTAACCTGGCGCACATCGCGTCCGATAGAGCGAACTTCAAATCCTGATTCCAAAACGGCCTGACGTGCCGGGTAGTAATCCTTCTCTTGAATACCCACAATGATAAGACTCTGAGCCGTAGAAAGGTGACCGGCTTTAGCGTACTTTTCAACCACTGCGGAAAGTTTGCTCAGTTGTGCAGAAGTAAAGGTCCCGGTGGGCAATCCAACGCACAGCGCATAGTTGCCGTCACGTTGTTTACCCAGACAGCGATGTCCTCCCTGCTTTTTTCTTCCGATGGTTTCCTTTAAAAGCTCAGTGTTGATCTCGGCTGAGGTATCCATGTGGTCTCCTTTCTTTTGGACGAATGATGCGCTGGTGAATCGGCTAATTATTCGCCCAGTTCGAGATAGTTTGGAGTCGTGCATAGATTTAGCAATCGAAAGTACCTGCTTTATTCTTTTAACAGCAAATGCCGATATATGCTCATTGTCAGCTACATATCGGGGTGTTCGCGGCGGATCGCCTGGATCACTTCATCAAGGCGCTGAAGAAAGCGGGAACGATCACTTTTTTTCAGCGGAGGGGGTCCACCGGTTATCTCCCCGGCGTCACGCAGTTCTGACAATAAATCACGGGTTGCAACGGAATCTCCAATATTGTCTTCGGTAAACGGCTTCCCCGTGGTACCGATTACACGCGCATCTTTCTTGAGACAACGGCTTGCAAGGGGTATATCAGCGGTAATTACAATATCATCGGGCTCCACACGCGCGACAATCCAGTCATCCGCTACATCAGGCCCGGCATCCACAACTTCGAGGACAAACCTCTTCTCATCAGGGACACGCATCCAGGAATTGGCCACCAGGGTAACCTCCAGGCGGTAACGATTAGCAACGCGATACACCTCCTGTTTTACAGGACACGCATCCGCATCAATATAGATATTCAACAAAAGAAAAACTTTCAAATTGTAGGGTGGGCATAACCCACCAGTTAAAGGATTATTGGTCTAATGTGTTCGATTATGCTCGTCACATTGTTTACCCCGCCATCAATGTTGAGTGCTCGAATATATACTCAGTGCTGTAATAGTAATCAGAATCAAGCCCATGCCGAAGATCTGTAGGCCAACCAGGTTTTCATTGAAAACGAGGACGCCGAATAATGATGCGGTAACCGGCTCGACCATTGCAACAATTGAGGCCACAGCGGGTGCGGTATGCCTAAGACCATTGATATAGAGAATAAACGACAATCCTCCACCAATCAGACCCAATAGCGCAAAAAGTGGCCAACTCGGCGCGCTCAGTACTGCCACGGTCTGTTCGGTATCACCCAACCAGATAAGTATGCTGGCAAGAACCGCGAACGCTATAACCAGAATCGCCTGCGGACTGCCGTGGGGAGCCGCATACTTGAAGCCGAAAATAAATAGCGCATAAGAGAGTCCCGAGAGGAGCCCGGCACCAACGCCGAACGGGGTGATGCCACCTGCCTCAATCTCATATATACGCGTAAGGAATACGATACCAACCATTACCATTGCGATTGCGATCCACTTAACAGCAGTGGGTTTTTCGAGCTTGAATACAAAAGAGATGAGGTAAACAAACACCGGCGCACAGTACATAAGGGTCGCCGCAACTGCAATACTACCCTGCGCGATGCCTATGAAATAGAAAGTAAAGTTACCTGCTACACCGAGACCGGCAACCATCGACCATAGCCATAAGCGGATATTTGCCAAGCCGTTACTACGTGGGCGCAACCCGAGCCAGACAAGAACAAACACCAGGCCGATTGCGCCACGGTAGAACGACACCACGATGGGATCCCAGCCGCTGGACATCAGAATCCCGCCGATGCCACCTGACAGCCCCCAGAATAGTGCTGCCAGTGCCACGAACATTGTGCTCACCAATATTATCCCCCTTTGTCTGATGAAGTTAACTCCATCTGCGGTGACGGGTCCCGTATTCTAACGTAAAGTTATGCAAATAAGTTCCGATAAAAAAACTGCAAAACTTATATTAAAAAAAGGATATCGAATATATAGGAATAATTCCTCATATATTAGATTAAGTATTTTCAAGCAGAGGATAGTCTGTATAGCCTACTGGTCCTGTGGTATAAAACGTATCCTCATCCCACGCGGCTGTTTCAATTCCCCTCTTAAATCTCTCAACAAGATCGGGATTTGAGATAAAGAGTTTTCCAAACGCCACCAGATCCGCCAGACCATCATCAATAACTTTATTTCCCGTTTCTCTGTTAAAGGCTGTATTTATAATAAGTGTCCCTTTGTACATAGGTCTGTAATGTTTGGCTATATCAGGTTCAGCTCCGGGAACATCGCTTACATCTGTAAACGGTTCTGAAAGATGCAAATAAGCCAGGTCGTAATTGTTAAGCCTCTTAACTATATAGTCAAACGTGGGGATACTTTCCTCATCAACAGTCATGCCGAAGAGACCGTGAAGTGAAGGGTTGAGCCTCACTCCAATGCGGTTTTCCGGCATATGTTTTTTCACTTCATCAATTACTTCAAATAAGATTCTCGCCCTATTCTCAATTGAACCGCCGTATTCATCCGTTCTGACATTGGATGTTCTGCTGAAAAACTGATGCAGTAGATAGCCGTTGGAGGAATGAATCTCTACACCGTCAAATCCCGCAGCCTTAGCTTTTTTTGCTGCTTCGCCGAAGTCAGCAATAGTCTCTTTTATCTCACCAAGCGTCATGGCTTTGGGCGTCACTGTATCTTTGGCGCCATTGGGAGTATGACATTTTGAATGCGGATTTATTGCAGATGCAGATAGGGGCAGCTCTCCATTATGGAAATCCGGATGGGACATGCGCCCCACATGCCAGAGCTGGATAAACATTTTTCCCCCCTTCGCATGCACTGCGGCGGTTACCTTCTTCCACTCTTCTACCTGCTCATCCGAATAGATCCCCGGAGTGTTGATATATCCAACCGCCCGCTTGGATATCTGGGAACCCTCCGAGATTATCAGGCCTGCCGAAGCTCTCTGAGCATAATATTCAGCCATAAGATCCGTGGCAGCATTTGCAGGGTTATCTGCGCGGCAACGGGTCATGGGAGCCATCACCACCCGATTTTCAAGTTTCATATCTCCCATAATATAGTCTTGTAAAAGCGACTGCCTGGTTTGCATATAGTCCTCCTTTGCACTCTGTTTATTGGTAAGTATACCGCTTTTATATCTGTTTCTTGAAAATGTTAAAATGCCTGATAATATTTTTAAAAACAGGAACTCAAACTATAAGGATACGTTATGAAAACAAGAAACAGTGTGTATAAGTGTTCAGCATGCGGCAATGTAATCACTATCTTGACTGGTGGACAGGGTGATCTTATCTGCTGTGACGCTCCCATGGAACTCATGGTTGAGAATAGTACCGATGCTGCACATGAAAAGCATGTGCCTATGGTTATCGGTATCCGTGACGACATCGAAGTTTCAGTTGGCAGTGTCCCCCATCCAATGCAGGAGGAGCATTACATTGAGTGGATTGAATTGATTGCTGATGGTATCAGCTATAGAAATTTCCTTAAACCGGGAGACACGCCTGATGTCAACTTTGCCGTTGATGCCAAGGAAGTAACTGCGCGTGCTTACTGTAACATACATGGGTTGTGGAAAAGTAACCCCCATGGGAAATAACCGGTGTTAGAGTATATTTTCCCCGTAAATTAACCTATATAGAACCCAGGGGGGTCGAGCATCATAAACGCTCTTTCATTTTTGTAAATGGATGGGTTCTCTGTCTCTGTAACTCTCAAAATGATCCCCCTTCTGTGCCCTACCTGACACCATTAAAAGGAGAATCTACGATGACAAAGCAAAATTTTGAATGGGTCGAATCTCTCGACGAAGCACAGCGCATAGCCAAAGAAAATGGAAAATTAATCTTGCTCGATTTCTTCAACCCCGGCTGAATTGGTTGCAAACAGATGGATGCAGTTACGTATCCAAACTCAAGCGTAAGCGATTTTATTTCCACTAATTTGGTGCCCTTACGTATTGCCCATGACCATAAGGATCTCGGACCTCGGTTTCAGGTTAAGTGGACACCACTGCTGCTCTTGCTCGATGCCTCGGGCGCAGAGCTATACCGCACTATGGGCTTCTTTTCGCCGGAGGAATTTATTCCAAAACTACTGTTGGGGATCGGGAAGTCTCACTTTGACAAGGGGGAACGTCCTGCAGCGATCAAACAATTTGACCTGATCCTGAACGATTATCCTAAGAGTGAGTCAGCCCCCGAAGCGATCTACCTAAAAGGGGTGGCAAACTTCATTGAAAGCCATGATCCCAGCTACCTCAAAAACCTCCACCAGAGCTTGAAACAAGATTTCCCGCACAGCACCTGGGTGATGCGTTCAAGTCCTTACACTTTGCTCTAACCCACAGGGTATTGTGAATTGTTGAACACATAACGCGTGATGCACACAGATGTGGGCGCATCAGAGCATAAGATCAAATATGGGGCATTCTTTCTAGTGGATTTGTGAAGAATGTCCCATATTTATTTCCAAGTTCGAATTGGCTGTATTATCCATTGCAAATGACCGGTTTTTTTTAGGATCTCAAGAAGCTGATAGACCTGCATACCACATTTTCTAATGTGTAGAACAATCTGGGATTTTACACGCACATATGGTACAAAACCTGCTGAAAGAGTATTCGATTGAATGCGATTATTTATTGTCGCTATTTGGATCAAACCTGTTCAGCAAAGGAGTTGTGGTGTAATGAAGCATGTTATCGCTTTGGTATTTCTGGTTTCGCTGGGTCTGTTTTCGGTTCCGGCTTTTGCGGTGGATTTTGAGTTCCACGGAGATTTCAATAATAATTTCAGGCTGCTTTCGAGCCATGCGCCCTTTTTTGCCGGGGGTGGTAAGAACAATGAAGCATTGGGGCGTAAGGAACTGCTTGATGATGACACATCATCGGATATGTTTGGGAACCTGAAGTACCGCCTTTGGACCGAGGTCAGCAGTGATGGTGGAGCCATCCGCGGGGTGTATGCCATAGAATTTGGTGGCACCCATTTCGGTCAGGTTACTGACTCCAAAGGTTCGGATAAAGGCGGTGGATTTTCCGGTGATGGCATTAACATCGAAACCAGGTGGGCGTATACCGATTTCGCCCTGGCGCATGGGCGCATGAAGGTGGGACTCCAGCCGGTAAAGATAAACCCCTTCTTGTGGAATGAAACCGCTACAGGGATTCACTATGCAAATGGTGCTTGGCAGATGGCATGGTACCGGGGTTATGAGGTGGTAGACACCGATCCGGATGGTGGCACCAACGACTTCAAGGATCTCGATGCGCTGTATCTGCGTTATACCCTGAAACCTGCTGCCGGGGTTAAACTCGGGCTCTTCGGGGTTTGGCAGACCAGTGATGCAGATACCCTTACTGATGGGGCTACCGCGCCGCAGTACAACTACCTGAAGAAACTTACCGGCTACGATGTGGATCTCTACACCTTCGGGGTGGACGGCGCGCTGCAGCATGATGCTTTTTTTGCCAGTTGGGATCTGCTCTACCAGACGGGTGATCTGGCTGAAGCGTTTGATTTTGGCGGCTACCTGGCTCACGTGGAAGCGGGGATGCAGCTTGGACGCGGTGAGCTCACGTATACGTTCTGGTATGCCTCCGGGGATGACAATGCTGCGGACGGGGATATGGATGCATTTATGGCCACCGACTGTGACACCAAAGGCAAGGCATCTTCGGTGGTGTTGTTTGAGGGTTACACCACTGATGACTACTTCTCCGCAGTGCCCTACATCCAGGACAAAGGACTTATCCTTAATCGCATCGGATATGATTATACCTTAAGCGACAAACTTACGATCGGCTGTGCGGCCCTGTATCTGATGACGGCGGAAGATCTTGGCAATGATACCGATGCTGACGGCAAGGTGGATCAGTTTGGCGATGACAGCATCGGCTTTGAAGTGGACGCGTATATGGTATATTCCATCTATCCCGGGCTGGAATTTGCCCTGCAGGGCGGATATCTGGCCGCGGGCGATGCGATGGATTTTTATGAAGCGGAGCAGGATGGCAACGCGGATGAAGATATATATGTAATCAACTCACACCTGCGCTACAAATTCTGATTCCTGCTTGTAATTTTAACACCTTAAAGGGGCGGGGAGCCGAGTGCTCCCCTGCCCTGATAGGCATAGAACAAGTTTAACTTTCTGCTCAGCAGTCCTGCCACTTTGGTTGCCTTTTTTCAAAAAAAGCGTCTATACCTTCCTGTTTATCCTGGGTCGCAAAACACATCCCAAACAGTTCTGATTCAAAGCGCACCGCTTTGTCCAAATCCATCTGCATCCCCTGGTTAATTGCCTGTTTTATCATGTTGATCGCTGCCTGGGGCTTGGCGGCAATAGTCTGTGCCAGATCGTGTCCTGCTTCCATAAGCTCCGCGGCTGGGGTCACCTGATCCACGAGCCCGAGTTCCATGGCCTGGTGGGCGTCAATCCGCTCCCCGGTAAATATAAGCTTCTTGGCCCGGCTACTGCCGATAAGACGCGGCAAGCGCTGGGTACCGCCCCACCCGGGCAAGATGCCCAGATCGATCTCCGGTTGACCTAATTTGGCCCCTTCAGCAGCAATGCGCAAATCACACGCCATCGCGAGCTCACACCCACCACCCAGGGCGTAACCATTTATGGCCGCAATCACCACCCGAGGCGAAACTTCAATGGTTCGAAACAATTCATCAGCCTTTAGAGCCATCTCGCGCGCATCAAGGGGGCTCAAGGTGCGCATCAAAGCAACATCACCCCCGGCACAGAAGGCTTTTTCTCCCTGCCCGGTAATGATGATTACTTTTGCTTCGGGTGAATTTTCCAGGCTTTTAATGGTAGAGGTAAGTTCAGCTATGGTTGCGGGGTTGAGGACGTTCAGGGCGTGGGGACGATTGATGGTGACACAGGCGATCTGGTCTCGATGCTCAACAATAAGATTAGAGGGGGGCATAAGCTACTCCTTTCTAACAAGATGGATATCTATATAGTGGCACACTTGATCAGTGTATCAACAAACAGCAGAATATCCACAATTGCAGCTGTTTACCTCCTCCAGCCTGAGACCTTGCCCCTTCAGCCTTCAGCCTTTACTAAGCCTAGCCCCTCGTTCCTTTGCCGGTTGGTATTCCGGTACAATTTCTTGAAGCACATCAATAGTGTGCGCCAGATCCAGTTTACGTGCCGCATCAAAAAGCGTCTCGAGTTTGCTTTGCAGAATCTCTTCATCCTCAAACATCGATCCGGCGACACAAATCTTTTCATGCGTAGTGGGTTTGACCCCCTCACCATCCAAGAGCAGCTCTTCATAGAGTTTCTCACCCGGGCGCAATCCGCTGAAAACGATATCGATATCCTCATAGGGCTCCTTGCCGGAAAGGCGGATCAACTCCTCCGCCAGGTGGAGGACCTTAACCGGTTCTCCCATATCCAACAGATATATCTCCCCTCCTTCACCCATACTTCCGGCCTGCAGCACCAGCTGTGAAGCTTCGGGGATAGTCATGAAAAAGCGGGTTATATCTTTGTGGGTTACCGTCACCGGCCCATCGTTGCGGATCTGCTCCTGAAACGTAGGAATAACACTTCCGTTGCTTCCCAGCACATTACCAAAGCGAACCGTAACAAAACGCGTCCGACTGCGGCGCGATAAAGCCTGAACTATCTTCTCTGCAGCACGCTTGGTGGTACCCATGATATTGGTGGGATTAACCGCCTTATCCGTAGACACCATGACAAAATGTTCCACCTTGAACATGTGCGCTGCCTGCGCCACCACCTGCGTGCCGCGGACATTGTTATTCACCGCTTCCGCCGGGTTCACTTCCATCATGGGCACATGCTTGTACGCCGCAGCGTGAAACACCACTTCGGGCATAAACTCGTCAAAGATCGCTTCTACGCGCGCCCGATAGCGGATGTCTCCAATAATCGGATAGATGTGAAGCTTAGGGTGTCTGTTGCGCAACTCCTGATCAATGCTGAACAGTGGCGTCTCTCCGTTATCAAACAGCACTAGCTTTGCCGGGTTAAACCGCGCCACCTGACGACACAGTTCGCTCCCGATACTTCCCCCCGCTCCGGTAATAAGAACGCGCTTCCCCTGCAGATAAGCGGATATCTTGTCCGTATCCAGACGCACTGGATCGCGCCCCAGGAGATCATCCAGGGATACATCCTTGATCTGCTCTATCGAAACTGACCCATCGAGAATTCCACCTACACTCGGGAGGGTCTTATACTTTACATTAGCCCGTTGGCAATGCTCTACAATAGTTTTAAGCTGTTTCCCACCCGCGGAAGGAATAGCTATAATAACTTCCTCAATGCGGTATTTGCGGCACAATCCCGGGATATCTGCACATCTCCCCAACACCGGGAGGCCTAGAAAATTGTTCTTCTGCTTACTCCTGTCATCATCCACAAACCCGATGGCATGGTACGGAATTTTGCGATTCACGCGCAATTCGCGCACAATCATCTGCCCTGCGTTCCCTGCCCCTACAATAAGCAAACGTGATTTTCTGGAGCGTCCTTCCCTTAAACGCGGAGACCTTTCCCTGAAAACCCGAATCGCAAAGCGGACCCCGGCAACCATAAGAAAACAGAAGAGCCCATCTAAAAAGAGCACCGTTCGTGCGATGGACTCCAAACGGAAAGCAAAAACAGCATACAGCACCACCAGCACCGAACTCAGAGCGTTCGCCTTGGTGATTGAAAGCAGATCCGCCATGGACACATAGCGCCACCAGCCTCGAAAGAGGCCATAGTACCAGAACACCACCAGCTTGATGAGCAGAACCGCTGGAATCAGGCGCCAGAACGCCTGCATGGGGAACATCTCCATCCTGAAATCGTACCGCACCAGAAACGCAAGCACCAGTGCCCCTACAATGGCACACAGGTTTATCGTAATGGTAAAGAGACGTTGTACAATGACGTTGTTAAGCATAGTATCCCGATCCGACCTCAAAACTCGAGTACAACCCTTGAGATTATTGCGTCCGCAACTATTCAGCACCCTTACCGGTCGGGGCTAGTGACACCCATGGAAAGGGCGTGACTAGCCCTTACTGAGTAGTTATGTTCATCCTAACCTTCCATCTCCGCCTGCTGGCGCCGCACCTTGACCATGAATTCAGCTCCAAAGGCGAGGAAGATACCGCCCATGAGGCCGAGAACTCCGGCGAGAGCGAGTATAAGTGCTTTCCTGGGTCCTTCTGGATCGAGTGAGCGTTGTGCAATGCCCAGCGTCTTGGTGTATTCGTACAATTCTATCTTGCTTTCAGCATCAGCAATGACATTTTGTTGTTTGCTGATTTCACTTTTTCGTTCAGCGCGCAATTTTGAAAGCTTGCTTTGCAGTTCAACTACTTTTGATTTCTGCAGTTCTATATCGCTACGATTGTTTGAAAGCTTGTTGTCAAATATCTGCTTTTCGTTTTCTGTTTTGACCTGCAATCGTTCCTGCAGGTCTGCAAGGCGACGCTCATTTTGCTCTATCTGACTATTGAGCATTAAAAAAGTTAGAGCTTTAGGTTCATCAGTGGCTTCGTTCGTAGCCTCCGGGATGTTGGCGTATGCAGCCTTGAGCTGCTTTTCTGTTTTTTCAACCTGCTGTTTAAGAATATTCTGGGTGGTCTGTAAACGTTTTTTCTGTGCTTTCAGTAATTCTTTTTCGTTTTCGAGCTCGTCGAGGCGAGCTTTTGCCTCATCAATCTCCCCTTTTAGAACCTGCTCGTCGAATAAATATATATCTGGGTCGTTAAGTTCCTGGAGTACAAGTTTTGCCCCCTCAACCTTGAGTTTATATTCCTGCATTGCAGCAGCTATCATTCTGTTGTGATTTTCGATTAATGGAATAGTTATTTTGTCGTGTAAATTCGCAATACGATCTTTGGCCTCTACATCTCCAACCGAAGAGAGTAAAACGATATTGCTGCCTTTCTGTGCTTTTGCTTCGGCTTTTAAACGCGGGGCATCACTTCCCTTGGGGCTCAACTCTCTTACAGCAGCGGGAATATATACTTCGTCTAGCTTGATTTTTACAATATCGGTGGATTCAACTGGTGTTTGACCACTCCGCGTCCCACTACCATCAAAGATAGTTCCAATTTTAGTTCCAATTTCCAACGCGGTTACATACCTGAACGTCTGTGTTTGCGTAAATGCATACAATCCACCCACCAATAAACAAACAAGAGTAAATAGGACAATCATTACTTTCCGGCGCCAGAGCACCAGAAACAGATCCACCAGATCGATTTCATCATCTGCACATGCCGGATAGTTATTTTCAGGTTGCTGAGAATTCATTTTATCTCCTGTTAACGGGTATATCGTCTTGAGTTGTCAAGGGTGTTATGTATGAGAAATGTAGTCGATTAATTAAAAAATGCGTGCAGAAAAATTGTACGCGCCAGATAATGCCCTATTCGAAATTTTATGTAAAGAGCTTAACCTGTTTTTCACCTTAACCAAGCATCATACTTCAAAAGCAATAACCACAGAGACACAGAGATCACTGAGGATGGCCAGAGAAAGACCTGAAAACCAATGGTGAACAGGGATTAAGGGGATGAATGTGATTGGGCTCAAAAATCTGGGTTTTATCCCATGTATCCCTTTCATCCCTGCAAAAAAAAGCCTTTGAGACTGATTCTAAATCATGCACTTTCAGCGAAAATCAGCATTCTATTGCTCTAGATCTTCCAAAAGAAGTCCTTTGCGCCTTGGCGGCTTTGCGTGAGGCACGGGGTATAGATCCTAGAAATTGGCGTTGACAACCTTATCCACTTCAACGCTCACAACATCGACCAGGATTGCCCAGAAAGCCTCTTGCGACAAGGTTTCCTTTACAGCATCGGTCGGCAAAAACCTCTGCATTTCCGCCAAAAAATCATCTCTGCAGCCCTTTTCCGTGTGTAACAATTCCACTCGTTCTTTTAAGCGACTCAGAAACATTGAGCGATCCAACTGACGATCAACAATCTTGCGTAGCACTAGATCTACCGGCAGGATCACACCCTGCTGCTGTAGCCACACAATGTCCCACAGATCACGATTTTTCAGACGGTTCGGGCGCATGGCAAACGCCACGATTTTGTCAGCAAGAATCTCTTCACGGCTCTGAGCCTGTAAAATCAGACCCGATGTACCCATATCGACCCCATAGTGGTTGCGCAACATCATGGGGCGCCGATCATGGCTCGGGAGCGCACAAATGTCGATATTTATGCGCTGTGCCGGAAGATGCTTGCGTCCGGGGCGTGTCACCACCCGCAACTTCCAGGTATCCACATTACCCTCTTCGCGAACCGGGTCACTAACGCTGATCGGTAATCCATATTTAACTTCAAGCCGATTCACCAGTACGGAGCTTAATTCAGACAGATTATCCCGAAGAAAATCAGCTCCGCCGGTAAAGTCAAGATCCTCACTCAAACGCGGTGATCCGTAACACGAGCGTAAGCAAGTCCCACCGATAAATGTCAGCTTGCGCAATAAACCCGCATGGCTCATCTCACGTAGAATATCGTGCTGGAGCAACTCTTTCTCCACCACAACCCTTAATGGGGCAAACTGCGGCACTTCTCGAATCGCTTCATCAACCAGCTGATCAAATAAACTCATCAGCAATGCTCCAATCTACCAGGTCGGTATTGCGCCGGGTGAGTTTCATATCCAACAGGGCCAGTCCCACCGATGCACGCCATAAACGACAATCGGAATCATAGCTTAACTGCTCCTCAACATCAGCAGGGCTGCGTTTAGTATGGATAAATTCAATATGACCTAAATTACCGCAATCAATGATGTGACTGCGACCGGATGACATGAGTGTGATCCAGTTGAGCGGAATTTGCGAAATAACCCCGGCATCACTCAATACCGTTTCTAAACTCAGATAATTAAATGCATCGGCACGCAGTTTTGCTGCAGTATGAAAGAGGACAAGACCTGCCGGATATTTAACGCGGGGATATAGATACACCCCTTTGCATACCCGTTTCAGCATGCCGCTCTTTTGCGCCCGGCTCAAGAGAGCCTTGAATGCGCCTGTATTCATATCAGGCAGTGCGCAAGCCAAGTCATCCAGAGTGAAAAGATAGTCCTCCGAACTTGCAAGATCTTCCAGTATCAAATTGAGTTGTTTTATCGGCTGCATACACAAGTCCACATAAAGTGATATTTTTCGTTACCTTATGTATACCATTGAAGCAAGCCACATTCAAGTGACAGCTACGAGCACAGAGGTAAATCTACAACCAATGGAAACAGGATGTATCCCTTTCATCCCTGTTAAAAAATCCTTTGAGACTGGTTCTAAATCCTGCCCTTCCAGCGAAAATCAGCGTCCCATTGCCTTGATCTTCTAAAAGAATTGCTTTGCGCGTTAGCAGCTTTGCATAAGAACATAAAGGTATGGATCCTAGAAATTCATATTTAACTTCAAGCCGATTCACCAGTACAGAGCTTAATTCAGACAGATTCCTCCGGAGGAAATCCGCTCCGCCAGTAAAGTCAAGATCCTCACTCGTAAACGCCTGCCCCTTTATAGGACAACAACTTGCGGGTAATACCTTGGAATGACAAAGTACTAATTATACGCATAAAAAAGGAGTAACGCTGATGACAGCTATCACCAAGCCAATGTCAGTCAAGCTTGACCAGGAAACACGCGCCAGGATTGAACATCTTGCGACAGCCCGTCGCCGTACCCCGCATTGGATGGTGCGCGAGGCAATTCACCAATTTGTTGAACGAGAGGAAAAACGCGAAGCATTCCGAAAAGATGGCATCAAAGCCTGGAATGAATACCTGAACAATGGCCAACATGTAACGATGCAGGAAGCTGATGAATGGCTGGCAGCACTTGAAGCAGGCCAAGACAGGGAACTACCTGAATGCCACGATTGATATGGTCACCATCTGCACTTGTTGATGTACAGCGTCTCTACCGGTTTTTGGCACAAAATAACAGCACCGCCGCAACACGCGCAGTAAAGAAGATACGTGAAAGGGTAAAGATCTTGGCCAAACAACCCTAGGCTGGAAGACCTGACCAGGATATGGATCCAGAATATCGCGAATGGTTAATTGATTTCGGCAACAGCGGCTATATTGTGCTCTATCACTTTGATGGGCAAACTGCTGTTATTCTAGCCGTACGGCACCAAAAAGAAGTTGGTTACTGAAAAGACCGTTTAACAGCAACCTCGTATCTAAAACCTTGCACCTAGAACCTCGGGTTTTATCCTGCCCTTTCAGCGGAAATCAGTATTCTATTGTTCTAGATCTTCCAAAAGAAGTCCTTCGCGCCTTGGCGGCTTTGCGTGAGGCATGGGATATTTAAATCCTTGGACCTTATACCTTGAATCTTCCCCTTACACCCTCTCCCACTCAAAGGAGCAGATGTTACGTTTGTCCGGGTCGAAGTCGATACCGATGAGGTAGATATCCTTGCCCTGATCTGTAAACTTCAGGTAGTACTCCTTCTTTTTGATCTGCGCCAGCGCATCACTCTTGCCGTCCACCTTGAACTCCATGATGTATATAGTTTTAGCTGTCCTGATCGTCAGATCAATGCGCCCGGTGCTGGTCACATCTTCGGGGATAATATCCAACCCCAGACTGGCCAGGAAGGCATAGACTACACTGGCGTAATAGCCCTCGTAGATGCTGATAGGATTTTTCGTGTAGTTTGCGTAGGGTATGGAGGCAAACATCGCGACAAGAGCCTGTTGCAGTTTGTCCATATCGGCTTTATCAAGGCTATGATAAAGCTGGCCCTTGGTTTGGGCAATGTTGCTGTCGGTAAGCGCAAGGGCGATCTGATCGTTAAAGGAGATGGATACCTCCTTGTTGGGGAATCCGAGAATGTATTCAACCCCGTAACTAAGCTGTATTTGCTCTTTGACCGTCAGATAGCCGGATTGCAACAGCAGAGGTTCGAGCCTCATGTTCTCTAAATCGTAGCTGTCGATAAGCATTTCGGAGACACGCAGATTGTCCAGCTGCGGGATAAAATAGCTGTTCTGCTCTATGAGCTTGATCAGAAAGGATGGAGTTGCGGTGGCAAACCAGTAGCTCCTGAAGACATATCCTTTATCGATAAAGAGGAGAATATCAAACGGGTTGTAGACCCTCTCACCCAGAAAGTTGTACCCGTTGTACCACTCTCGCACCCTGTCCATATCCACTCCGGCAAGGTGATTGGCAAAGGTCGTTTCAAGATCATGCTGGGTGTATCCGCAGATGGTGGCGAAACGCTCATCCAGGGTAATGTCCTTGAGGTTGTTCAACCCACTGAACACGGAGACCTTACTGAATTTGCTCACCCCGGTAAGAAACGCGAATTGAATGTACTCATCACTGTCCTTGATGGTGGTGTAAAGGTCTTTGAGAACCTCGCGCCCCTGCCTGGCCACTTCAGGTTGATCGAGGTTATCTACGATGAACTTATCGTACTCATCGACGAGGATGACAACCTTCTGGGCGTACTTCTCCCGCGCTTCCATGATGAGTTGCTTGAAGCATCCACCCAGATCATCGGGGCGCTTACACTCTATCCCGAGACGGCGCTGATTCTCTTCCAGGATGCCGATTACGTCCTGCTTCATATCTGCCAGATCGCGCGCCACGCCGCCGAAGCTTATCTTTATTACCGGGTATGTAGTATCCCAGTCCCACTTATCATAGATATATAGACCTTCAAAAAGCTCCTTGCGGCCTTCAAACAGAGACTGCAGGGTGGAAATAAGCATACTCTTACCGAAACGCCGCGGACGGGAGAGGAAGTAGTATTCCCCGGTGTCAATAAGGTGCTTAACCTGTTCAGTTTTGTCGATATACACAAAATCTTCATTGCGTATCTTTTCAAAGGTCTGAATCCCGATAGGAAGTTTCTGCAACTGGGTCATGTGTTTCTGCCTCCGAACAAAGCGCGATAGTAAAGGTTCGCTACAGACCTATACTAACCTCTACCCCACTCCTGTGCAACAGGACAAAGTGTTCGAGGCCCTAGGTGCGAGGCTCGATAAATCAAAATCCTCTGAACGCAGATAAAAGTGGATGTACGCTGATCTTAAAACAAAAGGCTTTTGGTCTTGGTTTGAATACAAATGCAACCAGGGTTTCTATCGTTTCCCGGACGAAGGAGGTTTTAAATTCGACGGTCTGTGATTCACCGGTTTTTAGCAATTCCTGCATGCTTGATGTGTCTTGCATATCTGATTTCGTCCATTTGAAGAGCATTAACCACAGAGGAAAGTCAGGTTTGAGGCCCTAGGCTCGAGGCATTGGGCTCGAAAATCTAAAACTTACTGAAAGCTGATAAAACCCGAGGTTCGAGGTGTCAGGGATCAGGAACCAGGTTTAACCCTTGAACCCGTAATCTTGAACCTCGAGCCTGGTGCCTCGAACCTCGAACCTCGGTCTTCGCTATCTTATGCCCGGCTTTTCCAATATCCTGGCTTGCGCTTATGGTGGGCTACAGCAACGATCCTGATGATATTTTGTTCCAACGCATAGAACAGACTGTATGGGAATTTGTCTAAAGGGAGTTGACGTAAATCCAAATCAACCCTTTGAAAAGCCTCTGGATTGTCATGAATCAATTGGAGAGCTGCGTTGACTTTTTCAACAAATAAAGCTGCAAGCCCCGGAGAGATCCCTTTATAATGCTGAATTGCCTCAAGCAGTTCTGCGTTAGCTGCATGATGGAAGGATATTTGTTTCATTTCAAGGCAGCGTACATGGATTCCACCACTTGCTCAGCAGGTATTTCTTCAGCCGTGCGTTCGCGTAGTTCGTTCAGACGCCGATGCGACTCTGCGATCCACATCTTCATATCTGCAGCCTCAGAATAGGAATCATCAAGACTTAAAAGAAGTTTTTCAGCCAGCTGTGCGCGCTGCTCAATATCCAGTTTAAGGGTTTCCTGCTCAAGTTTACTGATATCCATAATTCCTCCGCTTCCAAGAAGCACTTCTTTTAAGTTGTTTCGGATTCAACGCTTTCTCGTCAGATGATAACATAATGCTGTGCTCTATGCATGTTGAAGGATTCAAAGAGCAATAATCACAGAGAGGAAATCAGGTACGAGGCCCTGGGCCCAAGGCCCGAAAATCTAAAACTTTCTGGACGCTGATAAAGGCGGATTAAACCCCAGGTGTCAGGTCCCAGGTGTCAGGTGCAAGGTTAAAACCTGATTCCTTGTACCTTTAACCTCGAACCTAGAACCATCTCACGCCCGTTCACTGTCCCTCTCTCAAGCCGCTAAGACGCCAAGAAAAGCTGAACAGAATTAATAAAGATTTTTGGATTTAAAATTAGAATAATTTTCTTTTGCCGTTGATTAACTTTGCGCCTTCGCGGCTTTGCGTGAGCTTAGTGTTAACCTTGTACCTGAAACCTTGCCCCTCGAACCTCGGAGCTCCTCTCCCGCACTTCTCGGTGTCCTCAAGTGAGCACTAGCGAACGGGTGGTTCATCCGATCTTAAAAGTAGTAACCACAGAGACACAGAGACCACTGAGGAATGCCATAGAAAAACCCGAGAACCCATGGAATCAGGGATAAAGGGGATGAATGTGATTGGAGTCAAGAACCTGGATTTTATCCCATGTATCTCTTTCATCCCTGTTAAAAAGGTCTTTGAGACTGGTTCTAAATCCTGCCCCTTCAGCGAAAATCAGCGTCCCATTGCTCTAGATCTTCCAAAAGAAGTCCTTCGTGCCTTGGCGGCTTTGCGTGAGATATGGGGTACCTGAAACTTCAGATCTTATACCTCGTGTCTCATCACAGCATAATTATTTTATCCCGGCATTCATCTGTGATACTCTTGTTGAGTGACATTACTCGGTTTTGTAGCCGATTATAGGAGGAATATATGGAAAATAAGAAAGTAGTAGTGAATTCTAAAGAAACTTCGGATCTGATCACAAGTATGAGAAAATTTGGTAAAGCAACAGTAAATTCATCGGCGCGTTCTAAAGAATTCTTAGTAAAAGCAGGCATATACACCCCTAAAGGCAACCTCAAAAAAGCTTATCGCTGATGTATTCATCCTACCCTTCTATTATCCATGGATTTCATGGTTGCGACAATGATCTGGCGGAAGCGATTTTTGCCGGAGAGGAAACACTAAAACCCAGCCAGAATACGTACGATTGGTTGGGATCAGGAATATACTTCTGGGAGAATGATCACGTACGGGCATATGAGTTTGCCGTAGAACTGAGCAATAATCCCAAAAGCAAAGTAAAAAATCCTGCAGTTGTAGGTGCCACAATTGACCTTGGGCATTGCTTCAACCTTCTTGGTCGTGACGCTTTAGCTGAAGTTAAACAGGGTTATAACCTCCTGAAAAGATTAAGTAAGGAGGCAGGTCTTACACTTCCTGAGAACAAGATGGGCAATGCCGAGGGAAACGACTTTCTGTTACGTCACCTTGATTGCGCAGTAATACAGACAATACATGAATTCAGACAGGAAAGCCCTGAATTTCAATCATATGATTCTGTTCGAGGTGTTTTCTGGGAGGGCGAACCAATATACGAGGGTGCAGGGTTCAAAGAGAAAAATCACATTCAAGTCTGTGTACGCAATCCCAATTGTATAAAAGGGTATTTCAGACCCCTGGACAAAATAGATGGATATCCAATCCCATGACAACTGCTCCGCTCTTCTCGGTGTCAGGAATCAGGTGTCAGGATTTAACCTTGAACCTGAAACCTTGTCCCTTGAACCCCGGACTTTCTACCACAGAGACACAGAGACCACTGAGGAATGCCATAGAAAAACCCGAGAACCCATGGAAACAGGGATTAAGGGTATGAATGTGATTGGGCTCAAAAATCTGGGTTTTATCCCATGTATCCCTGTTAAAAAAGCCTTTGAGACTGATTCTAAATCATGCATTTTCAGCGAAAATCAGCGTCCCATTGCTCTTGATCTTCCAAAAGAAGTCCTGCGCTCCTTTGCGGCTTTGCGTGAGGCATGGGGTACCTGAAACCTTGAATCTCGGGCCTCGAACCTCGCCCCTAGACCAGATCCGATTTTATCAGGGTTCATCTGCGTTTATCAGCGTTCTCCCCAGCCTGTTTGACCCTATCCCCCGATCCCTTTCCGGTTACGGTCATGATGATATAGCGGAAATAATCTGCCATGTTGAGGCTGGCGATCATCTTTGCATCGGTTTCAGCGAGCTTTTTGGGAGTAGACATATCTATCTCGTTCACCTGCGCCAGACCAGTGATGCCGGGGCGCACTGCATACACCCCCAGCGCATCACGCGCGGCAATCAATTCCTCTTGATTAAACAGATTCGGGCGTGGCCCCACCAGGCTCATCTCCCCTTTCAGCACATTCCACAGCTGCGGCAACTCATCCAACTTGGTCTTGCGTAAAAAATGCCCGAGCTTGGTTATAGACTCTGCCGAAGCCAAGTGACTCGCCACCGAAGCGGTATCCGGCTTCATAGTACGAAATTTCACCAGGGTAAAGGGCTTTTTATCCCGCCCTACCCGCTCCTGACAAAAAATGGGGGAACCGGTATCGAAGTAACCGATGATAGTTATGGCAAGTAAAACAGGAAAGCCGATTATCAGGCCGGTGAGAGAAAAGAGAATATCAAAAATTCGAAGCATGGGAGTACCTTGGGTAATGGGTAATGGGTAATGGGTAATGGGGCCTATTCCCTACTTCCAATTCCCTATTTCCTACTTGTATCGTTCCATTTCCGATAAAGACCTGTAAGCAATTTGCCTGTCTGGGTACACTTTTCAATTGCATGATCGTTATCCGAAGTAAAACCTAACATATTTGCAATCCGAATTTGGGTGTCAAGCTCAGCAAGGGAACCGCGCGCAATTGCAATAAAGTGTGCATATTCTTTTGACCCGGATCTGGCAGCGCCTTCGGCTATATTCGATGGAACCGACACCGCAGCGCGGCGCATTTGCTGCGATAAGCCAAAACGTTCTTCAGAGGGGAAGCCAGCAGTCATCTTATAAATAAGTTGAACCAATTGCATCGATGTTTTCCAAGCCTCAAGCCTTTTATGCGGCATCCCCAAACCTCCAATACCTATTCCACACCCATTCCCAATTACCTATTCCCTATTAACCGCCTTCTCCAAGGCGGCCTCAACCCCCACCACCGGCTCCCAGCCCAGCACATCCCGTGCCTTGCTAATATCCACCTGCAACGACCCCAGCACCCGTTTTGCTACGGCTTTTTTACCCAGCAGAGTCGCGCCGAACATCAGCATTCCTACCGGTATCGGGATCAGGCGCGCAGGTTTGTCCATGGCTTTAGCAATGCAGCGCAGAAGTTCCGTGGTGGAAAGATCCTCCCCATCCCCGGCGAGAAATATCTGATTAGCCGCGGCGGGATGATCAAGGCAGGTAACAATCAGATCCACCAGATTATCCAGCGCTACCAGGGAGCGTTTATTGTGGACGGCACCGAGAGGGAGCGGGAGGCCTTTTTCGACCAGGCGCAGCAACGTAGCAAAGTTACCCTTTACACCCGGACCATAAACCAGCGGCGGGCGGATAATCACCACCTCCATCCCGGTTTCTGCTGCGAGTTTCTGCAGCCCCTGTTCTGCTTCAAGTTTCGAGATTCCATACGCATCTTCCGGTGCGGGTGCATCTTGCTCGGTAAAACAAGTCACTTTTCCCTCTCCCCCTGGGAGAGGGTCAGGGTGAGGGAATGTTTGCTCACCGTTTACCTTTATAGAACTAATGAAGATAAAACGCTTTACCCCTGATTCAGCAGCCTGGCGGGCAAGATTAAGGGTTCCGTCTACATTGACCTTGCGATATTCCGCCAGAGGATCAGGAACTTCGTCCTTCATGATATGGGCGCGGGCGGCGGTGTGGATGACAATATGTTGGTTTTGGAGGGCAGATGACCAGTCAGTAAGCCGCTCTAGCTCAGCGACAACAACTTGGTTTTCCAATGGCTTATTGCAGCCATTTTGAGTTCTTATAGCACCAGTACAGTCAACACTTTCTGACTCTACAAGTCGTTTTACTACAGCATTTCCGACAAATCCAGACGCTCCAGTTACCAGAATTCTACATTTATTGTTCATGGTTCCAGCAGCTCCTGATATATATGCATATGCTTATCAACGATCTTTTCTATAGCAAAAGACTCTTCCGCCAAGGCTCTCCCGGCCTGCCCCATTTGTTTCCTCAACTCGGGATTTTCAAGCAGCTCCTGGATTGTGTTTGCCAGAGCCGTAGCATCTTTGACGGGCACCAACATTCCCGTTACATCGGGAGTAATGGCATCGCGGCAACCTGGGACATCGGTTGTCACCACAGCACGTCCAGCCGCGGCTGCTTCAACCAGGCTTTTCGGTAAACCCTCACGATATGATGGCAGACAAACGATGTTGGCTGCAGCGTACTGGTCAGCAATATCGTTACGGAATCCCAGAAGCTGAATGAAACCCTCCTGCTCCCATTGATTAATCACCTCCTGCTTAACCGTAGTAGGGTTACCAGGATCAGGCGAACCGATAAGGCGCATCTGGACTTCCACTCCACGCTGCCCTAACAGCCGTGCCGCTTCAACGTATTCGAACACCCCTTTATCTTGCAGCAGGCGTGCCGCCATCACTACTACGGGGATTCCCTCCGGCTCGGGTACAAAGGGATAATCGGCCAGACACACCCCAGAGCCCCTTATCATGCGCGCCTGGGCAGGCTGCAGTGCCCCTAACGATATCAAGGTAGCGCAATCATCCGGATTCTGAAAGATTACGGCCAACCTTTTTTGGTGGAAGGCGGCTCTATAAAGACGTGTTACTACCCATCTACGTATCTTTGCACTGGTTGAATCAGCCATAAACACTGTACCTAAGCCTGAGATCGCTGAAACTACTGAGCTAACACCTGTCATCCGCGCGGCTATGCCACCATACAGCACCGGCTTAATCGTGATCAGATGCACCATATCAGGCTTGAGATGTCGAAACAGTCTGACGAGTTGTAACAGGGTTTTTATCTCACTAAACGGATTCTGCCCACTGCGCGCAAAAGGGACAATATGGTGTTCAAAGCCCTGCGCCCGGATGCTTTCAACATCAGGGCCAGAAGCCGACGCAACATGTGCCTCGTACCCTGCCGATTCAGCGGCTATAGCCAGGGGGAGTCGATGGGAGAGAAAAAACTCCGGTGCATTAACCACAAACAGTATTCTTTTTATTTCAGGTGGCAAGGTTACCCCACATTCTCAATATACCAGGGCATTGCCTTGGCAATACCATCCATAATCCGATACTCCGGCACATATCCCAACTGAGTTCTGGCCTTTTCGATGGAGGCTTGTGAATGGCGTACATCGCCGGGGCGGAAGTCGCGATACACCGGTTTCTTTTTATAGGGCAGATCATTTTCATTCAGGGCAGCTTGCAGGGCATGAAACAGATCATTCAATGTGGTTCTATCCCCTACTGCTACGTTGTAGACTTCATTCTTAGCTCCATTTTCTGCCGTGGCTGCCATCAAATTGGCCTGCACCACATTTTCGACAAAACAGAAATCGCGGCTGGTTTCGCCATCTCCATTGATGAATACATCATCACTCTGAATCATGGTCGCAGTCCACTTCGGAATCACCGCAGCATAAGCACCGTTTGGGTCCTGGCGCTTGCCAAACACGTTGAAATAGCGCAGACCAATGGTGTTAAAGTCATAGGATCGGGCGAACACATCGGCGTACAGTTCATTTACATATTTGGTTACTGCATAAGGCGAGAGCGGATTACCGATATTGTCTTCCATTTTAGGCAAAGCGGGGTGGTCACCATAGGTAGAACTGCTTGCCGCATAGGTAAAGCTTTTCACTTTAGCATCACGCGCTGCCACGAGCATATTCAAAAAGCCGGTAATATTTGCCGCGTTGGTGGTTATCGGGTCATTGATCGAGCGTGGCACCGACCCAAGTGCCGCCTGGTGCAATACATAATCCACACCATCACAGGCCTTCTTACAATCCTCCGGATTGCAGATATCACCCTTTATAAAATTAAAACGTGTCCACTGATCTTGTGTCACAAGTTTTTGCACTTCATCAAGGTTATGTTGATATCCGGTGGCAAAATTATCTAGCCCGACAACACTTTGATTAAGTTTCAGCAGGTGTTCTAAGAGGTTGGAGCCGATAAATCCGGTAACTCCAGTAATCAGCCATGTTTTGGGATGTGCGTTTAGTGCTTCTTGCAATTGTTGATACGATGACATAATTCAAATACATTCCGACATGTTAAAAATATTTCTAAAGGCGCAGATCACACTCATCTGCGGGGAAAACATATTTCAGATCATAGAGCACATGCACGCCTTTCCCCATTTCTCTGATTTTTTCAACCCCCAGCGCCGCAAACTGCTTGTGTGCTACAGCCAGAATCATTGCATCGTAACTATCTGCCCGTGGGTGTTCAATAGGTGAAATGCCATACTCGGACTCTGCTTCAGCTTTATTTACCCAGGGGTCATACACATCCACCTGAGCCCCATAATCCTTAAGCTCAGCGATTATATCCACAATGCGGGTGTTGCGCAGATCAGGACAGTTTTCTTTAAAGGTCAGCCCCATAACGAGCACACGTGAACCTTCCACATGAATGCGTTTCTTCAGCATCGCTTTCACCAGCTGGCTCGCTACATACGCGCCCATACCATCATTTAAACGCCTTCCAGCAAGAATAATCTCCGGATGGTACCCCATCGACTGCGCTTTGTGGGTCAGGTAATACGGGTCAACCCCAATGCAGTGGCCACCCACCAGACCGGGCCGAAACGGGAGGAAATTCCATTTTGTCCCAGCGGCTTTTAACACATCTTCTGTATCGATATCGAGCTTGTTGAAGATCAGTGCTAACTCGTTAATCAGGCCGATATTCACATCACGCTGGGTATTTTCAATCACTTTAGCTGCTTCGGCAACCTTGATCGAACTCGCCTTATGTGTACCTGCGGTAATAACCGACTTGTAGAGTTGATCAACTGTTTCCGCAACTTCAGGGGTGGAACCAGAGGTCACCTTAAGGATGGTGGTAACACGATGCTCTTTATCCCCGGGATTAATGCGCTCGGGGCTGTAACCACAGTAAAAATTCTGATTAAATTTAAGGCCGGATACCTGTTCCAGCACCGGCACACAATCTTCCTCAGTCGCACCGGGGTAAACCGTGGATTCATAGATTACGATATCGCCCTGTTTGAGCACCTGCCCCACTGTTTCACTGGCTTTAAGCAGCGGCGTAAGATCCGGCTGTTTATGCTCATTGATCGGTGTAGGTACTGTGACAATGAAGACATTGCACTTGCGTAAGTCATCCAGTTTGCTGGTGTAAGAAAGCTGGGTTGCCTCTGCGAGTTCAGCATCATCCACTTCAAGAGTACTATCGTGCCCCTGTTGTAGTTCGGCTAAGCGGGCTTCGTTAATATCGAAACCCAGGGTGGGATATTGTTTGCCGAACTCTACGGCGAGAGGGAGGCCTACGTAGCCGAGGCCTATGATGGCAAGTTTTTTGTCGTTCATATAAATACTACTCTTTTAAGTCCCATTTGAATCAGTGCCTTTTCGCGGCAATAAAAATAGCCTTAACCAATCTTGGTCCCTGTGATTTCAACGAATACCGTTCAACAACCATTTTACGTCCCAGCCTACCCATTTCATCCAATCGATATTGCCCAAACTTAAGCATTTCGCTCAGCGCCTGGCGCCATTGCTCTTCGGTATCAGCAAGCCTGCCATTTTTACCTTCTTTGACAATTTCGCAGTTTACACCCACGGGGGATGCAACAACGGGCACCCCGCAAGCCATATACTGGATTAATTTATAACCGCACTTACCCCGCTCCCATGGCGAATCAACCAAGGGCATAATACCGATATCAAATTGTTGCACCGACTTAGTTTCGGAGTCTTCAGACCATTGCCAAGCTTCAACGGGCGTACCTTTAAAATCTTCGGGATTTGCTCCTACCGCAACAAAACGCACCGCAAACTCTTGTTTAAGAGACTCGAACACTGGCAATAGCGGCTCCAGATATTTACTCGTTTGCGGTATGCCTATCCACCCGACAGTTAAAACATCCTTTGTTCTTCGCGGTTTGATCTGGTACTTATCGGTATCAACCACTGTTGGGATAATTTCAACTTTTTTTGCCCCCGCTTTGTGTGCTCGATCAGCCAGGTATTGGTTTCCGGCTGTCACGCACTCAGCATGGCGCATAACCGAGTCGATTTTTTTTCCCAACAGTCGCCGCACCCAGGGGTTTGGATGGCAATCGTAACGGTGAAACAGCGCATCATCGTAGTCCACCACACAAGGCACGCCGATGAGGTTCAGAAAGCGCTCGGCAATAGCAGGCATGAAGGGGAACAGCTCTTTTTCAATAATCACGACATCATACTGTCGGGTCGTGAGCAATACCAGAACGCGTATTGCGTAACCCTTTAGAACCTCACGCCAACGCGACCCTCCGTTGTACAGAGCCTTCAGGTAAGTATCCGACAGCAAAGGTTTTACCGTGACCTCGGCGCCTTGAGACTGGAAATATGGCAGATACTGCAAGAAGCGTACACGGGAGCTTGCGCCCAGAGATCCATAGCGGGATAACAGCAATATCTTCATGTAATTATCGCACAAAATGTGAAGAGCAAACTAGTTTACCTCAGTTTTGGACTAGCAAAGGAGCTACACGGTTTTAGCAGCAAGGTTTTTTCGTGAACACACATATCTAGAAATTAGGAAAAAAACGAACAGCTGGAACCACCAAGAGGGCTTGACGAAAGAGGAAGTGTTAACCGATCCTATTGCGCTCAAAGTCAAAGCACAGGTAAGGAAAAAAAAGAAAGGGCTGCTATTGCCTCTCATGAATCTTATAAACACAAAAGCGCATACTAGGCCAAACAAAAAAGGCATAATAATGATGCCCAATATTCCAAAATCTTTATAAAAAACATCTAAATAAGTTGCAAGATTAAATGGTTTAGGGGAGTAATAAAAATCCAAAATATGTGAAGGCACATGAATATCAACTGGACCAAGATCGGCTACTTTTAATACAGGCGCAAAAAGTAAACCTCCGTAAGTAGAATTTACAGTATCATCGTGTACTAACTTATCAAAAGTATTGAACTGAAGCGAAAATCTAGCTACAACTTCCTGAACTTGTGCATCTAGATTTGCCACCTCGCCTGTGGCCTTAGTATGTACAAAAAACATTGATATCATAGATATTGCAACGATACCGAAAATAAGTGCATTTCTAACAATTCCAAATCTATGCATTTTTAAAAAAAACAAAACAAAAAAAGCAAACATAATTGCTTTAAAAACATTTGTCTTAGCCCCTGTCATTACAAGAAGTGAAGTACCAATAAGTACAAAACATAAAAGCAATTTGTCTCTACGGTCAACAAAAATAGCTGCATAAAACACATAAAGTGGTAGTAAAAGCTCCCAAAAATAAAAATAATGAAAACCTAGAAAGGGTCCATTAGTTTTCATGTAAGCACGTGCTTGCAGCAGAGATGAAAATCCTTCAAATCCAATTGTATTTAAAAAACTATAAGCATAAAGACAGAAAGGGAGCCCACCAACAGCAAGCACGAGCCAAATTGCCCGCTTAAACTTTTTTGGGTTAGTACTATTAAGGATGTATTCTTGGAAATTGATTCTAGTTGTTACCTTTCCCGCTGGGTTTTGAATAACGCCTGCAAAGAAAAAACCAACTATAAATGACACAAATGAACCAAATACCAATAGCCATGTAAGCTGATTGATTTGGTCATAGTTGTTCATAACAAGATAGTAAACGCATAGATTCAGGAGCCATGAACCAGCATAAAAAAATGCCGGAGTGTACACAGATCTATAGATATAGAATGAAAAAATTGCAACTATCATGAGAAAAAGAAGTGCATTAGCGAAAACAAGAAGAACCAAAGCAGCCATCCTTAAAACTATACTAAATAAATTAGGCTATAAAGTTACAGTGAGAGATATATTTCAGTAAGTTCCATTGCAACCCCAGATGGTGAAAAATCGTTTTTAGCTACTTCTTTGCATTCTATGGAAATGCTGGGATTTAAACAATTTATATACCGGGTGATTTCCACAATTCCCTCTGCAGAATGATCCCAAACAACACCTAAACTTTTTTTTCTAATTAACTCAGCAGCACCTTCGATGTTTCTAGAAACAATAACAGGCAATCCAGCTCGAAGATACTCTACAGTCTTAACTCCTAGTCTCGGGTCTATCGTGTCCATTAAATAAACGCCTAGCCTACATTTGGACAAACAAGAAGCGACTTGAAGCTGGGAGACAGAAACTACATCGACTAGATCTGGATTAATATTATATGATTTTGCCAATTCCTTTATATTTGTTTCAGTCATGTTTCGTACAATGAAAAGCATATTAAATTTTTGTGGAGATTTTTTATTCAGACCCGATAGTAACTTCAAATAAGGGTTTATCTTGTTCCAGTGCCCTAGCGAGCCAGCGTACACAAGATCATATTCCCTTTCTAGAACACAGGACACATCTTGTAATGAACTAGCGGAATCGAACGAAGAAGGGTAGTTATTAGGTACTATTGAGAAGGCCTTTCTGGATAGGCCCGATTTCTCGTAATTCTTTTGGAGAAATGATGAAACCAATATAGTTTTGCGAGAGTTCTTAATAATTAGTGTCTCAAGCTTTTTCCATAATTTAAAATTCAGCGAAACCCCGCCCCATCTATTAGCAGAAACGTTTTCCTCCGGAAATGGCGAACGAGGGTCGAAAATATACTTAAATCCAAGAAATTTCGAACTTATGTAACCCAGTAAACCTGCATGGTACGAACGACAATGCAATATTTGAATCTTATACTTCCATTTGACATATGCGGCACCTAAAATCCATTGTGGCAGGACAAAAGGCAGTAACCACCACGACACTGGGAAACTTGCCGATACGAAAGGGATAAAGATTGGCTGTATGCCACGTTCTTCAAGTCTATTTTTTAATTCAGACAAGGACAATGTTCCCCTTCTGAATAGATAGTCTAATCGATAGTACCAGATTAACGCAACCTTGCCCTCAGACCAATTTCTGTTGATATTCTCTATGATTTCAAGGCACTGTGATTCTATTAGGGGATCAGTTAAGTTCTCACGTACGACCGTATAACCTATGGTATTCATAACAGGGACTTTCTTGCATATTCCTGTTCATTAACAGAAATCTTTAGGAGAAGAATAGATGCCCACCAAAACCAAGTTCCGAAATTTAAAACTCAAGTAAAAAGAAGTGCATCTTTAAGCAGTGGGGCAACTTCGTCTTTTTTTGAGACCAGAGCATCTTCCACCAACGGCCATTTAATTTCCAGCTCGTTATCAGCCCAGTGAATACTACCTTCAGAGTCAGGTGCATAAAATTCAGTACACTTATACTGAAATTCAGCCTCATCACTGAGTACCAAAAATCCATGGGCAAATCCGGCCGGAATCCACAGTTGGTGTTTATTCTCAGCACTGAGGTGTACACCTACCCAATGGCCAAAAGTCGGTGAGCTTTTGCGAATATCTACAGCTACGTCAAAGACCTCACCAACGGTGGCACGTACTAACTTCCCCTGGGCGTGTGGTGATAGTTGATAGTGCAGACCTCGTAGGGTGTTTTTAACAGAACGGCTGTGGTTATCCTGCACGAAGGTTACTGGATGACCTATAGCTTCGCTGAAGGTTTTCTGGTTAAAACTTTCGTAGAAAAAACCACGTTCGTCTCTAAAGATTTTTGGCTCAATAATCTTTATATCGGGGATCTCGGTTTCAATGACGTTCATAACCCTCTCTTACCTGTTTTCACCAGCTTCTTTAGATAAACACCGTAGCTGTTCTTTTTAAGTTTTTCCGCCTCTGCAAGCAACTGTTTCTCACCGATAAATCCCATACGGAAGGCTATCTCTTCCAGGCAGGCTATTTTCAAGCCCTGGCGCTTTTCCAAGGTATCAATAAAGCTGCTGGCTTCATGAAGTGAGTCAAAGGTGCCGGTATCCAACCAGGCGAAGCCCCGGCCTAGCAATTCTACGTTCAAATCCCCGCGTCTAAGATAAGCCTGGTTCACGCTGGTGATTTCCAGTTCGCCCCGATGACTAGGTTTTACCTCTTTTGCAATTTCAACCACATCGTTGTCGTAGAAATAGAGGCCGGTTACGGCATAGTCGGATTTCGGATCGATTGGCTTCTCTTCGATGGATATGGCGCGCTGGTTGTCGTCAAACTCCACTACCCCGAAGCGTTCCGGGTCGGTAACCTGGTAGCCGAATACGGTGGCGCCCTTCTGCCTGGCGGCAGCGTTCTGAAGCATATTGCTCAAGCCATGGCCATGGAATATGTTATCGCCCAGCACCAGGCACACGCGGTCGTTACCGATGAAGTCTTCACCAATGATGAATGCCTGGGCGAGACCATCGGGGCTGGGCTGGACAGCATATCTCAGGTTAATGCCAAACTGTTCGCCGTTCCCAAGGGTACGTTTGAAACCTGCCTGATCATCCGGCGTAGTGATAATAAGAATATCGCGGATGCCCGCAAGCATGAGTACAGAAAGCGGATAATAAATCAGAGGTTTGTCGTACACAGGCAGAAGTTGCTTCGATACACCTTTGGTAATTGGATACATTCGAGTGCCGGAACCCCCGGCAAGGATAATCCCTTTCATTTTACTGCTTCTCCAGATATTCATCAATCGTTAGCTCAAGCTGGCTTTGCCAGTTAGGCAACGAAATGTTGAGGGTTTGTTCAAGCTTGCTTATGTCCATCCGCGAATTCAGTGGCCGGGTTGCAGGTGTAGGGTAGTCGCTGGTGCTGATGGGATGGGCATCATCAGGACCCATGTTCAGTTGTTCGCCAGCCTTATGTGCATGGCTGAATATTTCCTGTGCAAAGCCGTGCCAACTGGTTTCGCCATGCGGCGACAAGTTGTAAAGACCGCTTGGGATTTTATTGTTTAATCCGAGCGCGGTAACCTGGGCTATAAGCCTGGCGGGTGTCGGGCTTCCGACTTGATCTGCAACGATGTTTAGTGCGGTTTTCTCCTTAGCGAGACGCAACATGGTTTTCATAAAGTTATTGCCACGGGCGCTGTAGACCCAACTGACGCGGAAAATGAGAAAATCTGCCCCGCTATGTTCGATGGCGCGATCGCCTTCAAGTTTGGTTTTCCCGTAGTAACTTAATGGTCCGGTAGCGCTGGCTTCGTCCCAAGGTTTGATCCCGTTGCCAGGATAAACATAGTCGCTGCTGTAGTGAACCAGGCGGGCGTTGTTGGCAATGGCGTACTCTGCCAACTGCTTGGGCAGGTCGGCATTTAACCGCATGGCTTCATCTCGTTGTTTTTCTGCTGTGTCTACGCCAGTCCAGGCAGCAGCATTTACAATCAAGTCTGGTTTTGTTGAAGCAAGATAAGTGCTTACAGCCAGTTCACTCATCAGATCCAACTCTGAACGTTTGGGCGCGATTATCTGTCCTAAGGGGAAGAGTGTTCTATGTAATTCAAAACCCACCTGGCCGGTTCTTCCCAGGAGTAAAATATTCATCACCCTACTCCCAAACGTTGTCGTTTATAGGTTCCATCTTGCACCCGCTGGCACCACCCCTGATTATCCAGATACCACTGCACGGTCTTGCGGATACCGGATTCGAATGTTTCCTGTGGCACCCAGCCAAGTTCGTGCTGAATTTTGCTCGCATCTATGGCATAGCGCATATCGTGACCGGGGCGATCCTTCACGTAGGTGATAAGGTCGCGGTAGCCGGTTGCCTGAGGGCGCAGTTCCTGAAGAATATCACACAGGGTATGTACAACTTCGATATTTTGTTTTTCGTTGTGGCCGCCAATGTTATAGGTCTCCCCTACTCTGCCTTCAGTTATAACTTTATACAAGGCGCGGGCGTGGTCTTCTACATACAGCCAATCGCGGATCTGATCTCCTTTGCCGTATACCGGAAGCGGTTTGCCTTCAATGGCATTAAGGATCATAAGAGGAATGAGTTTTTCCGGGAAGTGGTATGGCCCATAGTTGTTGGAGCAGTTGGTAATCAGGGTCGGGAGTCCATAGGTGCGCAGCCACGCGCGTACCAGGTGGTCGGAACTAGCTTTACTGGCAGAATACGGACTGCTGGGTGCGTAGGCGGTTTGCTCGGTGAATATATGTTCCGAAGCAGCGTCAGATTCCGCAGGGTGTGGCAGATCGCCGTATACTTCATCTGTACTGATGTGGTGAAAGCGAAAACTGCCCTGGCGCTCTTTTGGTAGGCCTTGCCAGTACTGGCGAGTTGCTTCAAGCAGGGTATAGGTACCAACGATATTGGTTTCAATAAATTCCGCCGGGCCGTCGATGGAGCGATCTACATGACTTTCAGCGGCCAGGTGCATGATGGCATCTGGATGGTGTTGGGTAAGTACACGATCTACTTCGGCGCGGTTGCAGATGTCGACCTGCTCAAAAGCATAGCGTTCGCTGTTACTCACTTCTGCCAGGCTTTCAAGGTTGCCAGCGTAGGTGAGTTTGTCCATATTCACCACTGCATCGCTGGTATTCTGAATAATATGGCGTATAACAGCGGAGCCGATAAAGCCAGCACCACCGGTGACAAGTATTCTCATTCAATCACTCCCAAACAAATCCCGAGTATAAACTTTAGCATTCACATCTTGAAGGTTCTCTGAACGCCGGTTGGCAATAATAACATCACTAACCTGCTTGAACTCGTTAATATCCTGGATGACACGGGAGTTGTAGAAACTATCCTTTTCCAGAACTGGTTCGTACACCACTACCTCAACCCCTTTGGCCTTGATGCGTTTCATGATTCCTTGAATAGCGCTGGAGCGGAAGTTGTCGGAGCCGGATTTCATTACCAGGCGGTAGATGCCTACAACCTTGGGACTGCGCTTGAGAATCTGCTCGGCGACAAAATCCTTGCGAGTGGTATTGGCATCCACAATAGCGCGGATCATGTTGCTGGGCACATTCGCATAATTAGCCAACAATTGCTTGGTATCTTTAGGCAGGCAGTAGCCGCCGTAACCAAAGCTGGGGTTATTGTAGTGCATGCCGATGCGCGGGTCGAGCCCTACCCCTTCTATGATTTGGCGTGTATCCAGGTTGTGGGTTTCGGCGTAGCTGTCGAGTTCGTTAAAATACGCGACCCGCATGGCCAGGTAGGTGTTAGCAAAGAGCTTGATCGCCTCAGCTTCGGTGCTGTGGGTAAGCAGGGTTGGAACATCCTGCTTTATTGCCCCTTGCTGTAGCAGAGCGGCAAAGTTGCGCGCACGCTCGGACTGCTCACCTACGATGATGCGTGAAGGATAGAGGTTATCGTACAGGGCCTTGCCTTCGCGCAGGAATTCGGGCGAAAAGATTACATTCTGAGTCTTGAAGCGCTCTTGTATTGATTTAGTGTACCCAACCGGAACAGTGGATTTTATCACCATCAAGGCACGTGGGTTGAGTTCCTGCACATCAGAGATTACGGCTTCCACACTGGTGGTATTGAAGTAGTTGGTCACTGGATCGTAATCGGTGGGTGTAGCAATTATGACAATATCAGCATCGCTGTAGGCTTCGTGTTTATCCAGGGTTGCAACGAGATTTAAATGGTTTTGCGCCAGATATCCCTCAATCTCGGTATCTTCAATCGGGGATTGGCGCTGGTTAACCAGGTCAACTTTTTCCTGCACCAGATCAAGCGCAGTTACCTGATTATGCTGCGCCAGCAGCACAGCATTGGAAAGTCCAACGTAACCAAGCCCGGCAACGGCGATTTTGGGGTTATTGTTTGGCACTTATGCACTCCATATTACGTAATTTAGACGATGCATGGCAAAGAGACTGAGACGTTTGCCCAGACATCTAACTGCGGCTGTTTGATTTTGAAAAGTCGCTTTTTAACACTTTATAGATTAAAAATCAAAAAGATGTTAGGTTTTCTGAAACGTATATTTAAAGATAAGTGATGCTAGCCTTCCAGATAAGGCACCAACCGTTAGCCCTCAGGCCATTTTTTTGCTTCTCAACTCTCCCAGCAAACCAAGAACCTCTGTGCGGTTGAACAACAGCAGCAGCCATATGTATAAAAGAGCACCGGTGATGATTTGTGCGGGTAGTATCAAAATTGTATCTATTCCAATGACTCTGAACCATTGACCTTCGAGCATAATAATCCCTGCCATACTGACCGCAAAAATAAAATATTTCGATACAGATTTTAGCCCCTCTATCACGCCAAGATCTACTTGATCCCACGCATACTTTAGGTTGGGGTACAGCATTAAAATGTTTGACATGCCGTAGGCTATAGCAACGCCGTTTACCCCAAAAGGTAAACCTGCAAGGAATGAAATAACAGAAACCGCCGCATTAGCTGCTCCAATCTTGAACATCAGACTAGTTGTGCCTTTGGCGGTGTAGATCGAGCCTACTGTTGTAACGATAGACTGCATCATGCCGATCGGTGCTAAGATCATTAACAGGGTGGCCATCCCCTCCCATTTATCTCCAAATACCAGTGCCACAAAATTTTCAGATACCGCAAACAGGCCTGCCATCAGCGGAAATGTTACCAGCGCAATAAACGATATTGCCTTTAGGTAGCCATTTTTAAACCTGACATTATCGTGCTTAACACTTGAAAATGCCGGAAATAGAACGCGTACAATGACTCTGGAAACATTTTCCAACGGGTAAAGCATTATCTTGTAGGCAATGTTGTAAACCCCGAGAGGCGATGCACCGATAAATTTACCAATTAAAAAGGTGTCTGCATTGCGGGCAAAATAGTTAATCGTGGAAAAACCAGTCAGATTAAAAGAGTAGCCCAATACCTGCTTTATGTCATCCAAGCGGCAGATAAGAGAAGGCTTCCAATGGCTATTAAGCCATAACCCAAGGGATAACAATGTCGCGTTTATGAGAGTGTGAATGATTAAACTGTAGATACCCAGGCCGTTTACAGCAGCGAGGATCCCTGCGGTTGAAGCAATAGCAAGGGCAGATGTCTCTATAGTAACTACGCGTTTGAAGTACAGAGTTTTTTCCAGCAGCGCTTTTTGTACAAGTGAAACAGTAGTAATTATAAACGTCAGTCCGACGATCTGTAACAGATGGACAAGGCTGTCATTGTCAAAGAAATAAGCTATAGGCCAGGCCGCCACAAACATGACTACAAACAAAATTATGCCAACGGCTATGTTAAAGAAAAAGATGCTCGAAAGCATTCTCTGGCTGGGGTTGTTTAAGTGGATAACCACCTGTGCAGTTCCCATGGAAGCGAAAATCTGCATAAAATAAACGAAAATCATCAGGATTGCGTAAACGCCAAAATCCTCGGGCGTAAGAAAACGCGCCATTACAACCATGCTGAGTAGTTGTAATATCTGACGCGCTACGTTCCCCACCCCGTTCCAGGCTACGCCTGAGATGGTTTTTTGTTTAAGACTCATGGGTTATTTACTTTGGCACACATCACTTAAAACCTTAACAATGTCTCTCAAGTACGCCTCTTTTGTAAATCTTTGCGCATAGAGTTGATAAGCACCATTAGCCACATCTTTCAAACTATCTTTTCTTTCAATTGCTTCAACTACTTTATCTGCAATTGCTTGGGGGGTCGAATCACAGAAAAGTATGGATTCTCCCTCAGAGAAATATTCCTCAAGCGCTTTTGTCCTTTGCGAAATAACAGGAAACCGCATAGATGCAGCCTCGACAACTTTATTAATCATAACCGTCTTGGCTTTATCGCTGTCGCCAAAATTACCGAATGCGACGTCGCAGTATTCAATCAGAAAATTGTCTAAAGATTTATCGGCAAAATTTTTATCATTGTCTATAAAAACAGATGAGTCGAGATTAAGTTCAGAAATCTGTTTTTGATACGGCAAACTTTTTTCTTCAGACGTACCAAATAGATGTAACTTGAAATTAACACCCATATCTTGAAGATATTTAGCTGCATGAATAATTTTGTCTAAACCATGCAGAGGTATGAACGTACCCCACCAACACAAGGTTAATGTCTGGGAATTGCCGTGCACAAATGGCATCTTTCCTTGCATTTTTTTGTTGGTAGCAAGCGGGATATAAAGACTCTTTTGACTAATTTCTTCCCTGCCGATTATTTTCAGATAATATTCACCTTCTGCTTTATTTAAAAAGACAACAACATTGCTTTCATCAACTAAATGCCTGTCTTTGCTCAAAAGTCTTTTGGCTGCCAATGATCTTTTGGCAACGGTTTGTCTATCGTTGACATATGTATCGTATTGTGAAATGTAAAATTCATAAATCATTCTCTTTTTAAGCAATTTAACGGTTAAATATTCCAAAGTGGATAATGTAGCCATGGGGAGAACATAAACAACATCTGCGATAACCAATTTATATAAATTGAAGATACGATCTAGGTGTCGAGCTACCTTAAAGATACCCCTTTTTATAAAAGTTCTGCTATTAGCAGTCAGATATTTTGGATCATTATGGTGAAATACATAATCAGGTGACGAGGCAAGAAATTCAAGCAATACCCTCGCACGATAAGAGCCAAAAGCATCACCAATGGCATAGACTCTGCGTTTATTTACCATACAAGCCTTCAAGACCGCTAAACTTTGAGTCCCTATCCGAAACAATTGGATTGGTAATGCCGTTCCAGTCAAAGCCAAAACAATCCCACTTTATCCCAGAATCATCATCGGGGCTATGTACAGATGTTGTCATATAAACGACGGTAGCAGAATCAGATAAAGTTAGGAATCCATGTGCAAACCCCCTACTCATGTACAAAGATTTTGCATTGTCAAATGACAAGTTAGTCGCGTAATAACACCCGAAAGTTTCGGAGTCATTTCTTATATCAACAGCGACATCAAGTATTTCACCTGCAACTACATAAACTAGTTTAGCATGATCGTGAGGAGGTTTCTGGAAGTGCATCCCACGTAATACATCTTTGTTAGAAACTGAATAAAAGCTTTCCTTAAAATCACAATCCAGGTTATTCGCAACAAAGGTATCGTTGTGAAATGTTTTCACAAACTTGCCCCTTGCGTCATGAAATACTTTATTTTCTATTTCAAAAAGACCATCCATATTTGTACTAATTGTCTGCACTAAAACCTCTCTGTATCAGCATAGTATTGGTATGTATTCTTCAACCCTTGGTGAATAGTGTGCTTTGGATTCCAACCAAGTTCTTCCTGGGCTTTTGTTATATCGGCCACTGCTATCGGTATATCAACTTTGGAAGGTGCACCCCAAGACTTCTGTATACTTTGATCTAACTGTTGTTCTAAGATTGAAACAATCTCGCGGATACTGATTGCTGCACCGCTACCGATGTTATATGCGCTGTGTCCGGATTTTGTATGAAGTGCTTTTTCACACGTTTTCAAATATGCATCGACAATATCAGCAACGTAGGTGAAATCGAGTTTTTGCAGTCCATCTGAAAGCTGCATTTCTGTGCCAGCAAGAATTTTTTTTATCAAAGCAGGTGAGCCTCTTGCAAAAGACTTCCGCCAATAGCGGTCAATTGTTTGCGAAACAGGTCTCAAGTCATTTTTTGAGCAAAAACCCGTTGCATAGCGACTTGTGACCGCGATTTTTCTAATTTAAGAC
>Ga0136557_1000046_pt1 | contig 93065 bp, 73 predicted proteins | sample AntRauTorckE6832_FD_104796 | JGI IMG/M metagenome (GOLD analysis project Ga0136557, IMG submission 104796) | Saline lake microbial communities from Rauer Islands, Antarctica - Metagenome Torckler E6 #832 | ecosystem: Environmental > Aquatic > Non-marine Saline and Alkaline > Saline | place...
AAAAAGAGATTCGGAGTTCACGACACACCTCCCTCAGATAAGTTAATACTGAGGGCACTATATATTGTGGCTGAACTTCAGTAAACGGCTGTCATGTTACCCACACAAAATGTAACAGAACCAAAAAAAGGCGTTCCATTGAATCTGAGCCATTTAAGCGAACGTGCTTTTCAAAGCGCTAATTGGCCTGACAGGAAGCTGTCTCACGATGATTTTCAGGAACTCTTAAAGGCCAGAATTGCCAGCCTTGATATCAAACAGACAAAAGAAGATATTCAGAGATTCATATACAATCCCAGAGAGTTGGATATCTGGTCACAGGAATATTTTTTACGTCTGAGTGAGATGCTGAAAATTCAGGAATGATTAACCTGGTTGACCTCTATGTGGGTTCCCTGATTCAACGCCGCAGCATGCGGTACCCGCTGTATCTACGAACACATCATTTGCAATGAGGGGGGCGCGATGTCAGCGAATATACTCAATTAAACTCCCAACGCTGGGTGGGGGATTATTTGGCTGTATTTGCTGCTACACTTGGTGGATTCGGGTGGCATGGATGAAGTAATTGATGTGGATCAAAGAAATTTTCGTGTGTATATGTCAGATTTTGCGCGGGTAGTCCGGTGCGGAATCTGCCGTATGCGCATCGGTATGGTATGTGTGAGGCATTGAGAGGATAGGATATGAATACAGGAGTTGCCGGATTGGCGTATAACCTTGCAGCGCGCCCGAACATCTGGCGCCAGGTGGTGCAGTGGGTGTTTCTGCTGTGGATTTTGTGGCTGGGGTGGCGCTTCGGCCAGTTCGTTGCGCACTTTGTGCCCGGAGCGGATGCGCCTTATGTGCCGCGCCCCACCGGGGTGGATGGTTTTCTCCCCATTGGTGGGCTGGCGAGCCTGAAACTGTGGCTGTTTCGTGGTGAAGTTGACCCGACCCATCCTGCGGCGCTGGTGTTGCTGCTCACCTTCATCGGCATGAGTCTGGTGGCGAAAAAATCCTTCTGCTCGTGGCTGTGTCCGGTGGGCACCCTGTCGGAAGGCGCGTGGAAGCTGGGGCAGCGGATGTTCGGGCGTAACTGGCGCATCTGGGCCTGGCTCGACTATCCGCTGCGCGGGCTCAAATATCTGCTGTTGGGGTTCTTTGTCAAGATTCTCCTCCTGGATATGCCGGCGTTTGCGATTGCCAACTTCCTCCAGACCCCGTACTGGGCCGTCAGTGACGTGAAGATGCTGAAGTTTTTTACCGCACCTTCGGCCCTTACCCTCTGGGTGGTGGGGCTCATCACGGCGCTGTCGTTTGTGTATAAGAATTTCTGGTGTCGCTATCTGTGCCCGTATGGCGCGATGTTGGGAATGGTGAGTGTCCTGAGTCCGTTTAAGATCCGGCGTGATGAAGATACCTGCACCAGCTGCCAGAAGTGCTCCAGGGCGTGTCCATCACTGTTGCCGGTGCATCGCAAGGATACGGTTATGAGCGTGGAGTGCACCGGCTGTCTTACCTGCGTGGATGCATGCCCGCATGCGAGCCTGCGCATGGGTACCCTGCTGGAGAGTAAGCCGTTGCCGCGCTGGGTGTTCCCGCTTCTGGTGCTGGGACTTTATGCCGGCGGGGTGGGTTTCGGAATGCTGAGCGGTCATTGGCACAGCAATCTGGAGTATGCTGACTATATGCGCCTCATCCCTTCGATGGATCAGTTCGGGCATTGATTGGTCACATAGCGCTGACACAAGTCGAGACGCAAAAAAGGCGCGGAGAATAGAGCTGTTCTCCGCGCCTTTTTTGCGTCTGAGGCATTACATAGAGGGGTTGATATTCAGGAGGGGGCTTAAAAATCAGAATTTTGCTGCAGGCAGATACTGAAGGGAGCCTGTAGGCTGATACCTGCGCTGCTGATGACTTAAGTGACAAAACATAGGTCAAAGGTCATTAAGAACTCGTGTTGACAGGGCTCATAACTTTGTTAATGTCTCAGAAATGAAAAAAGTGGAAAATGGTTAATTGTTTTGCCTTGGCTGTGGGTAGAGAATGTTTGGGATTGTCTTTGTAGAAAGGATATTGTTTATGCTGTTATGCCGAACAGGAAAAGCTCTTGGCGCATTTGCTCTGGCAGCAGTTTCACTATTGCTGCTTTTTGTTTCACAGGGCGCAGCTGCTGAAAAGGGTAGTCAGGAAAACATGCCCATGAAAAGTGGAAAACAGCTGTATAAAGAGGCTTGTGCCGCTTGTCATGGCAGTGCTGGTGTCGGCCTTGGAGTCAGCACCGTGGGGTTTGCTGTTCCCCTGCCGGATTTTAGTGACTGCAATTTTGCTCCGCGCGAGCCTAACGGTGACTGGTACTTTGTCGCCGCTGAAGGCGGGCCTGCGCGGGGTTTTGACAAAAAAATGCCGGCTTATGGCGACGCGCTTTCCAGAGAGCAGATTATGCGGATTATGGATTATATTCGTACCTTCTGTCATGACAAAGACTGGCCCCGCGGGGAACTCAATCTGCCGCGCCCCCTGGTAACTACCAAGGCGTACCCGGAGGATGAAATCGTGTGGGCCGCTTCTGTAAACCTGGAAAACGAAGATGTTATAGCAAATGAACTGATATATGAACAGCGCTTTGGGTCCCGGAATCAGTTTGAGCTTATCGTGCCGTTTGGCTGGAGCGAGCAGGTACGCGACAGTAATGGAGATACGGAATGGACCTCCAGTGTCGGGGATATCGGCCTGGCCTTAAAACGCGTCATGTATCACAGCCTGGAGACCGGCGCCATTGTCAGCCTGGGTTCTGAGCTGTTTTTGCCCACCGGTGATGAAGATGAAGGGTTCGGCAAGGATACTGCGGTCTTCGAGCCGTATGTATCGTATGGACAGTTGCTCCCGGCGAATTTTTCCTTTCAATTCCAGGCCGGAGCAGCCCTGCCTTTTGATACCGATCGCGCCAATGAAGAGATTTTCTGGCGCGGGGTGTTGGGTAAAACCTTTGTAATGGGACGCTATGGTCATGCTATTACTCCCATGGTGGAAATTTTGGGTTCTAAAGAGCTGGTCTCGGGGGCGGATACCAACTGGGATGCAGTTCCCCAGATCCAGATTCCTCTGAATCGGCGTCAGCATGTACGTCTTGGTATTGGCGCCCAGTTGCCCCTGAATAATACGGATCAGCGCGAAGAAACCTACCAGGTATACATACTTTGGGATTGGTTCGATGGCGGTCTGTTTGAGGGCTGGTAAGATTCTGCTTTAAATCTTTAGAATCATAAGTTTTCACATGATTACTACATAGGAGTGTTATTTATGCCTTCTTTATCTTTTACGCATATTGGGCATCAGTTCCACAGCCCGAGGTTTCGCAACGCTCTGGGGCGTTGTTGCAGCCTGTTTGCTTTGGGGGTAACAGTATTTCTGGTTGGGGCGATGCCCATACCGGTCGATGCCGCGGGTCAGGCTTCCATGCCTAAGGCAGGAGCGGTGAATATGTTTGCTACCTCGGATAACTGTTTAGCCTGTCATAATAGTCTTATTACCCCTTCCGGCAGGGATGTTTCCATGGGGTCGAGCTGGCAGTCTTCGATGATGGCCAACTCCTCCCGCGATCCTTACTGGCAGGCCTCGGTTCGGCGCGAAACACTGGCTCATCCCAATGCTGCTCAAAGTATTCAAGATGAGTGTGCGGCCTGCCATATGCCTATGGCGCGATATAAAGCGCACACCCAAGGTGCAAAAGGGAGTGTTTTTGCGCATTTGCCTGTCAACGCCGCACAGACGCCTGCCAACTTGTTGGCTGTTGATGGTGTTTCGTGCAGTATGTGCCATCAGATTCAGCCGGATAAGTTAGGCACACGCGAGAGCTTTGTGGCTGGTTTTGTGCTTGATAACAAGAAACCTCTGGGACAGCGGGACGTATTCGGACCGTACGAAGTGGATGGAGGACGGAAACGCATTATGCGCTCGGCCGCTCAGATGCAGCCACAGCAGGGGAAGCATGTGCAGGAATCGGCACTGTGCGCTTCCTGCCATACCCTGTATACGCATACCCGCGGGCCTGACGGTGAGGTGATTGGAGAACTGCCGGAGCAGGTGCCTTACCTTGAATGGAAACATAGCGCCTATTACCAGAATAAAAGCTGTCAGTCCTGCCATATGCCGCAGTTAGATGAAGAGATGGAAATTACCTCTGTAATGGGACAAAAACGCAAGAATTTTTCTCGCCATGCTTTTCGAGGGGGCAACTTTCTGCTGCCTAGAATGCTTAATGTGCACAGGCAGGAGCTTGGCGTTACCGCTTTAAGCCAGGACTTGAATCAGGCGGCGCAGGAAACCCTCGCCCATCTGCAGCAGAGTTCAGCCCGTGTTCAAATAGGTGATGTTGAACACAGTGGAAGTCATCTCACTACCGAGGTTCTGATTGAAAATCAGGCCGGGCATAAATTGCCTACCGCTTATCCCTCACGCCGGGCCTGGATAAGGTTTAGCGTAAAGGATGCCCGTGGCGATGTGGTTTTCCGCTCTGGCGCTGTGGGTCCAGATGGCGCGATCAAGGGCAATATCAACGATCAGGACTCGCGGGAGTATGAACCTCATTATGCGCACATTGATAGCCCCGAGCAGGTGCAGATCTATGAAGCTATAATGGCGGATTCCAAGGGGCGGGTTACCACCGGACTGCTGGAGGCACTGCGTTTTGTTAAAGATAATCGCCTCCTCCCGAAGGGCTTTGACAAGGATAGCGCTCACAAGGATATCCAGGTTCAAGGTCAGGCGCAGGATGACCCGGATTTTGCAGCCCCAGGGGATCGCATTGTCTACCGTGTAGCCCTGGAAGGGCATGAAGGCCCTTTCAGTATCTCTGCGGAGCTGCTGTATCAACCTATCGGGTATCGCTGGGCTCATAACCTTAAAGAGCAGCAAGCCAATGAAATAGATCGTTTTGTGCGCTACTTTGAAGGGATGTCGCAGAATTCCTGGACGGTTCTGGCCGGGGATAAGCGCAATATTGAGTAAACCCGAATAGCCAAATAAGTAGTAACTATTCACCATCCACTAGCGGCAGGGGCTTATGGTGCCCATGGAAAGGGCGTCTGTCGCCACGGACGGCGACAGACGAACGGCCATGGACGGCGCAAAGTGTCCCTTGGAATGGGTGCCATAAGCCTTTGCTGAACAGGTACAATAAGTATTTTTAAGCAGGCAGGGGAGACCGGAGTTAAAGTACCGGCTTCCCCTGCCTGATTTATTGAAGGAGGGCTAAAAAGCTTTATTTATGCTCGTCCTCAGTACGTCTTTTGCAGAGCCTGAACCATTTTATTGGGCTTAGAAAACCAGTGCCAGCTGTGCCATCAGCGTATGGCTTTCATTCACATCGTCTTCACCATACAGGTATTCAAGCCCTAGCACGGTGTTGCGGAAGAGTCCGCGGGAAACTACGGCTCCATAGCGCTTGAGATCGTTCTGAAAATCATCGGCACCTTCGGCCTTCAGCGCCACCTGCCAGCGACCTGTGGGTTCCCACGCTAGCTCCATGTTCCATGCTGAAGGTCTTTCACCTGTCAGGCAGCCCTCAGCACTGACCATCTGCGCTGAAAAATTTTCCAGAGCCGCGATATATTCGGCCAGAAGGTTGACTTGCCCCAACTGCCACGACAGGTGGGCGCCACCCGCTGCTATGCTTGAACGATACATATTATCATTCTGCACCAGTTCAATATCGCTTTCAGCCAGATCGCTCAGATAAGAGATCCCGAAAGTAAGTCCTTGCGTGGGGGTTAACTCCAGAGACGCGACCCAGCTATCGATCCGGTCATCATCATGGGTGTCAACCTCACCATTAAAGGCGCCGATATGCAACCTTAGCAAATCCCCCTGAAACCCGAACACTGCAGCGGTATTGTTGCTTTCTCCCAGTTCGAGCGTCAGAGGATCGCTGATAAAGGAGCTGTTGTATTTTCCGAAGGGGAGGTACATTTTGCCGCCGGCAAAGGTTACATAGTGTGACCAGAAAGGCACGGGGTGACGCAAAAAAATCACCGCCTGATCCACTCCAACGTTATCGCTCCCGTCATCTTCCCACAACATCGTCAGGTGGCCGGCGATGTTCTTGTTTATGTCTACATCGGCGGACAGTTCGACCGTTGAGAGCTGCAGGTCGCTGGTTTCTTCCTCCTCCTCGACTTTATCCCAGAAGGCTTCAAACTCCAGCATGCCCCCAAGGGTGATCGATTTGTTCAGCGCTGTGAGAATAAACGGCTCATCTGGTTGTGTTTTTTCCTCTTCCAGTGTTGCAATGCGGTCACGCAGATTTTCAATCTGGCTGCGCATTGCCTCATAATCAGGTTGTGCGCCGGCAATAGCCGGAAACATTATTGCCAGTAAAAGTATAAAATTCTTCCACAAAAAACGTTTCACTTGTTTCATCTCCCTACCTCCTGAATGTTCAGCAGTGCAAAATTTTTGCGAGGCTACTTCATTTGAAAACGAATTTCAAGTACATTTTCTTTTATCCCTTAATGTCCTGCAATCACTAGAGTTATTATGATATTTTTGTTGCATACTGTAGCGGTTTGGTAGGATTCGGCTTTTAAATGATGCAAAATAGAAGGAGTTACGTATTTGGGGGTAATTTTTTTAAATTCGGCATATAAGTTATCTTGTGCGCTGCTTTTCTTCCTGTGTGGAGGCGCAAATATGGTAGCGTGTAAAGTCGGGTCAAACGTATTGTAGCGTTTAGATTGAGATCAATGCTCTGCGCTGGCGGAGAGAAGGGATGCAGATGGATTGGATATCGGAGCCATGGCTGTTGTGGTTGCTGGGGGCGGTTACGCTGCTGGTGATAGAACTACTCACTACGGGGTTTATTTTTCTGTTTTTTGCCTTTGGGGCCATGGTGGTGAGTCTGCTTCTCCTCGGGCTGGATCTGAATCTCACGCTGCAGGTATGGATATTTCTGCTGGCCTCGGTCGCGAGTCTGCTGGTCCTGCGTAAGACCCTCGTGGGGGTATTTCATGGCACTGAGGAGGAAAGCGCATTTGATGATACTCCGAGCGGGAACGGCACTGTGGTTAAGGAGATTAAGCCGGGGATTGACGGGCGCGTGTCGTTTCGCGGTTCCTTCTGGCCCGCCCGGGCGGAAAAGCATTTTGCCGAGGGCGATACCGTGAGCGTGGCGGGGTATGCCGACGGAGTTAAAACCATATTGAAGGTCGTTGCGACCGATGAAGGAGAACAGCTATGAGTCCAGCATTATTTGCGGTCATTGTCATCACGGTTTTAACCCTGGTGATTCTGGCGAAAACCGCCGTTATTGTGCCGCAGAAAAATGAGTTTATCGTCGAGCGTCTGGGCAAGTACAGCCGCACCCTGAGTGCGGGATTTCATATCCTGATCCCGTTTTTTGACAAGGTGGCGTACAAGTTCATGCTCAAAGAGGAGGTCATCAACATCCCGAGCCAGACCTGCATCACCAAGGACAATGTCACGGTCGAGGTGGATGGAATCATCTACCTGCAGGTACAGGATAGTAAACTGGCCGCATATGGAATCAGTGACTATCGCGATGCAGCGGCACAACTCGCCCAGACTACGCTGCGTTCGTGCATCGGACGTATTGATCTGGACAAGACCTTTGAAGAGCGCGAGCAGATCAACGCCATTGTAGTAGAGGCGTTGGATGAGGCGGCGACCTCGTGGGGCATCAAACTGCACCGCTACGAAGTGTCGGATATCAACCCGCCCCACAGTGTGAAGCAGGCGATGGAAGCACAGATGACGGCGGAGCGCGCCAAACGTGCGGAGATTGCGAAATCGGAAGGGGATCGGCAGGCCACTATCAACCGTGCTGAGGGGGATCGCCAAAATGCGATTCTGCGCTCCGAGGGGGAGAAGCAGCGCATGATCAATGAGGCCGAAGGGCATGCGGAACAGATCCGCGCGGTGGCTTCTGCTACAGCTGAAGGGTTGCGCATGGTTGCGGAACAGATGGCAACCCAGGGGGGTAAGGATGCCGCAAATCTGCGGGTGGCGGAGCAGTATGTCGAGCAGTTCGGCAGACTCGCTCAGGAGACCAATACCCTGATTATCCCCGGCAATACTGGAGACGTGTCCTCCATGGTGGCGCAGGCCCTGGCAACCTTTGAGAGTGTGAAAAGAGTTTAGATGAGAAAAGGGGCACGCTGTGTCGTGCCCCTCACCATTTAGAACCAGTAACTGAGGCGTACCACTCCGTAGCGGCAGTTGAGTTTCTGGCTTTTGAAATACTCCTGCGGGATGTAAAAATCCAGATCCACGCGGTACGGATCGTAGCGCCAGTGAATCCCGGCACGGAAGCGATCATAGGTTCGCTCCGGAATTACATCATAATCGCTGCGACTCACCCCTTCGAGAAATACGTTCCGATCCACGGCGCGCATATCATATCCGGCGGTGATATACAGGCTGGTCTCGGTTTGCGGGGAATACGCTGTTTCCAGATCGGGGATGTTCAGGCCCAGGCGCAGCGTGGCACCCACTGCGGCATCCACATGGATATTCCCGCCGCGTCCCTCAAGGTGGCCCACCAGGTCCAGCCCCATGCCGTTCTCATGTTCCCACACAGGGAGTCTTCCGTCGAGTTTGAGAAGCAGAATCCAGCCCCAGCGCTCGGATATCTGGCTATCCCAGCCATCATATTCGTTGAAGTTCAATACGGTGTGGGTTACGTCCTGAGCCTCTTCGCCCAAGGCGCGTTCTCCGGTAGTGCCCAGAGTCAGAGCGCTGGTAAGCATCAGGTTAGACTTCAGTTTGGTGCGGTATTCACCTCCCACATACAGCCACGCCCCATACGGGTGCTGCCCCTCCGGCGGCACTCTTGTGTTGTCCTCTTCGGGGGTAAATAGATCCTGCCCCAGAAAGAGACTGTAATTACGGTCCGCAGGGTGAACTTCAAATTGCACCCCGCTGGTATAGCCACGATCCTGTGCGAAAAAGCTGTCATTGGCAACGCGCAGACTCCACAGGGTGGGAGCTTCTGCGGCGCTTGCCACAGGGGGTGACATGACGGTGGTGAGAGTAAGGGCGAAAACAAATAGCCACATATAATACTTGTATTTCATTGAATTCTCCTGCGCAGATTGGGTATGAATATATTCTAGGCCAGTATTTTAATAACAAAAGGCCTGTAATCATACCCTGATAAGGGCTGAATTTCAAAAAAACAAACGCCCCGGCACAGTGGCAGAGGCGTTTGTTGGTGCTACGTTTATGCTGGAAGGTGTCTACCAGTTCTCACCCAGAAGCTCGAAGTGTGCCTGTGGATGGATACATGCGGGGCACAGATCCACAGCTTCGGTGCCAGTGTGGATATAGCCACAATTGCGACAGCGCCAGGTTACCTGCTTGTCACGCTTGAATACCTGACCCTTTTCAAGATTGTTAAGCAGGTCAAGGTAGCGTTTCTCGTGCTGCTTTTCCGATACACTGATGGCTTCCCAGGCTGCGGCGATGTCGTGGAACCCTTCCTTGCGCGCTACCTCGGCGAAAGACGGGTACAGGTCGGAGTATTCTTCGTGTTCTCCTGCTGCAGCTTCCTGCAGGTTCTCCGTTGTTGTGCCCAGTTTGCCCGCCGGGTAGCAGGCGGTAATTTCGAGCATCTCGCCACCATCGAGGAATTTGAAAAAGCGTTTAGCGTGCTCTTTCTCCTGATTTGCGGTCTCCTCGAAGATATCTGCAATCTGCACATAGCCCTCTTTTTTGGCGATACTGGCGAAGTAGGTGTAGCGATTGCGTGCCTGACTCTCGCCAGCAAAGGATTTCAGCAGATTCTTTTCGGTTTCGGTTCCTTTAACACTTTGACCCATGGGTTGTTTTCTCCTTCAATTACAGTTTAGTTGCGCGGCCCGACTACAGGTCGAACACTTTATGCGCGTTGTTGTGCATGTTGCTTGCCATTATATAATGCCACGCCCTGGTTTTGTCAGGGCGCGGGTAATACCAGCGTTTATACCTCGCGCGTGAGTGCAATGATTCGCCTCAGGGCTGATCTTCAGCGCTGGCGCGACAATCATTGCAAATGCCATATGCCACCATCTGTGCTCGTTCCACCTTGCCCCAGTCGTGTAACTCATCCTGCAGGGAAGCCTGGTCAGCCGGATTCCAGGTGAAATCCATGATTTTATTGCACTTGCGGCAGATTATGTGATGGTGGTGAATATGCTGGACTTCAAAGCGTGCCTGATTCTGTCCTGATTCCACCCGATGCACCAGATTATGGCTAACAAGGGTGGCAAGGGTCCGATACACCGTATCGAGAGAGAGGGACGGCATTTTGCTTTTCAGGCGCTGATGCAGGATTTCTGCCGTGGGGTGGTCGGTGGCGCGTGCGAGTTCACCGTAGATCTCCAGGCGTTGCGGGGTGATACGCAAGCGCTTCTGGCGGCAGATATCCTCAAACATATTCATGTATTCCGGTGGTGCTGCGTTGAGGAGGTTGTTTTCATCATGTTCATACATACAATTACCTGTATTGCGTGGGTAGCTGGATAGGCACATCTGTGATCCAGAAAAGAATAATTACTATGTAGGTTAGGGTACGGATGAAGCGTCCGTATGTCAAGGGGAAAGCCTTTACATATTGTAACTATTCACTGCAGGGGCGCATAGAGGCATGATCCCCGTCAAGAAAAGAGTACATATGCTATTCAGTACTGCGCTGATGTATGACGTTCATCTGATCCAGACGTTCAAGTAACGAACTGATCCGGCACCATATCCCGTTTTTCTCCTTCCCCGGCTCCAATGAGGTGATCGCGGTCTTCCCGATTCTGATTCTTCCCTCAGTACCAGCAGGGGAGCGTGTGCGTATTCCCCATACCGTATGTAGAACTACGCTTCTATCCTCATATTCCCCCAGATACAGCATGATATGCCCCCGCATGTGGAGCAGGGTAGCAAAGGGAATCGCCTGAGACGCTATACGTACACGGCGCTGTGGTGCAGGGGTTTCCTCCAGGTCGATTATTCTGCCCACCATGGACTGATCCCCGGAATTGCGCGGAAGCCAGATACCAAAGGGGGTAAACAGATCGCGCATGGTGCCGGAGCAGTCCCGTCCGTGGAAACGATCTCCCCAGGAGTAGGGCTGGTGCATGAAGTATGAGCATCGTTGCGCAACCTGTGCCGGAGTGAAGGGGAGGGGAAAGGGCCGAGCAATGTCCCTGGAGATGCTCGCTTGTCCCATGATCGCTTTACCCTGTGCATTTATGTGTGGCACCGCCACCACATATCCGCTCTCCGTATGGTCGAGCACGGGAAGAATGCTGCCGGCTCTTGTGGGGGGCAAAGCTCCACCATCAGTACTGCGCAGCCTGTGTCCGTCCTCCAGAACTGCAACATACCTGGTGCTGATGTACGCATCTTTGAAGGCATCATCCACCCGCGCTACTGCAGTTGCAGGAACCCAGCCGTACAGCAGTGGAGTCTCGATGAAAAGCCAGTTGCCTTCCTGAGAGGTATGTGTGATTAGCAGCGGGGTTCCCGCAGGAAGTACTCCGTGTTGCAGATAATCAAACGGGAATCCTTCTCCGGTTTGGCGCGGATCATTGAACATGGGGGCTGCAGTAGGGAGGGCGCGCACATCGGTATGGGCAACGCTTATAGCATAACGCGTCATGGAGGGATATTCTGCAACAGCGCATCGTTGTTGCCATCGTGTAACAGCTTTGTTCTCCAGAGGAAGAAGGTTGTGCCCGAACACCTCGTTGGATTCAAGCCACTCCAGTGCCCAGAATGGATGTTGCGTTTCCTCCAGGGGACCACAGGCGTGCCAGGGGGAAAAATAGCGCGTGAGAAAATGCTGCGCCACTCTGTGCTGTGCCGATCTATCTACTAAAGGGGTTGTAGCTGTCATCCTATCCAGGTATGCCGCCGGTTGCTGGGGCATCTCGCTCAGATCACGCACCTGAGAGACACATGGGGGGGTGCAGCTACATAAAAGCAGCGCCATAATCACAAACGATGGCAGGAATATGCCCACTCTCGCATGCTGCCGCATGGAGGCAGGCAAAGATAATATTGTTGTCTGAAGCAGGTGCATGGGCAAACCTCTTGCAGGTAGCAATGTTGGATATACGGTGATCAAAGGGTGTAGCTTGCACTTATCATGTCCGGGTTGAAAAGGACTAGCATACTTTAACAGGTTTTATCTTCATGCGGCAGAGTAGAGAGAGACCTAAACACTATATTGTCCTGGACATATCTATACATTCCTGATTATGTGCAATTTTTCATGGATAATTCATTGTCAGGTCCCGAGTTTCATGCTAGCTTGTTTAAAAGGTAGTATAAATGCTCCGATATGCTTTTTGTGGAGGTGCTGTCTTCCTGAGATGTGCCACCTGTTTCACAGCTCTGCGCATGGTTAAAAGACTTCTTTTGAAACGGACTCAAGTGATATTGCGGAGAATAATGTATGAGCAATGCGGAAAAATCAGCTGCAGTTATTGCCGAGGCCCGGCGCGCGGCACAGGAGCGCCAGGGCAGTTATCGCGAGCAGGCGTTGAGCATGTATCCTCATGTGTGCGGGCGCTGCTGCCGCGAATTTGAAGGCAAGAAGCTGCGCGAGCTTACCGTGCACCACCGGGATCACAATCACGATAACAATCCTCCCGATGGAAGTAATTGGGAGTTGTTGTGTATGTACTGTCACGAACAGGAGCATATCCGCGCCCTGGAACAGCAGCGCGAGAGTGACGGAGCTGGAGTTATCAGTAAACCATCGCTCAACCATTCGCCTTTTGCCGCACTGGCGACTTTCAAAGAGGATGGATAGAGTTCCCCCTTGTGTTGTAATCGAGCACACAGAGAGTATCCGGACAACATATTTCATTAGTGTAGAGAGCGCGGGCAATGGTATTTGAAGTGCTGCCCCTCGTGGCACATATCCTGCTTCAGTTTCAGTGTAGAAAATAAAATCATGTACAGCCCTTGCTCTAATACCGATTAAATATACTCATATATTTATCTGTTTAAGAGGTTTCCTATGTAATGTTATTAAAGGGGAGAAGTTTATGCTGAACAATTTGAAAGTCGGGAAAAAGCTGTTTTTGCTCTCTGCATCTATTCTGCTGCTGTTGCTGGGGGTGATGTTTACCGGATACAATGGCATCACCAAAAGTGTTGAGAGCAGTAAGCATGTGAGCGAAATCCAGGAATCAGCGAAACTCCTGGCTACCCTTGAAATAGATCATCTTAACTGGGCCGAACAGGTTACAGAATTCCTCAACAACGACAGCATCAACCAGTTTGACGTCCAGGTGGATCACACTCTGTGTCGTTTTGGCAAGTGGTATTATGGCGAAGGGCGCAAACGCCTGGAGCAGATCCTTCCAGAGGCCAAAGATGAACTCCAGGCTCTGGAACAGCCTCATAGAAATCTGCATGCCTCGGTGAAAAAGATCCGGGCGGCGTACAAAGCTTCTGATCCTGATTTTGCCCGGATGCTGATGCTCTCAGAGATGATCCACATGGACTGGGCCTACGAAATTCAGCGATCCATCGCCATGGAGGAGAATTTTCTTGATGTTTCGGTAGATCCGCAGCAGTGCGAACTGGTGCAGTTCATCGATGGCGTTGGGGGTAAAATGCTCCTTCACTACAACGGTGGCCTCCAGGAGCTGATGGATGAACTCGCTCCGGTACATACGCAATTGCACCAGTACGACAGCGAGATCGAAGCCCTGTTGGAACAGGGCAACTTTGCCGCTGCTGCGCAGATGTTTGAAAATCAGATCGAACCTGCGCTCGATCAGTTACGTGTCACATTGCGCGAGGCTGTGGAGATAACCCGACAGGCTCAGGCGGGGAAGGCACGCGCAAAGGAATTGTTCTATACCCAGACCCAACAGCATCTTAACAAGGTGCAGGGGCTGTTTCACGACATCCGCGAACTTGCGGAAGACAGTGTTGAGGAGCACGTCGAAGAAAGTGAGCAGGTTGCGTTGCTTGCACACAGCATCAATCTCGGGGGTGGCATTGCCGCGTTGTTCGTGGGCAGTTTACTCGCAGTGCTGATCAGTCGTTCTCTCAGTGGGCCGTTGCGTCGCACCATGGGGATGCTGGAGAACATGGAGCGCGGACATCTGGATGAGCGTCTAAATCTGCAGCGTTCTGACGAGATCGGGCACATGGCTGCAACTATGGATCGCTTTGCCGATTCTCTTCAGCACGATCTGATCAAATCGCTGGATCGGCTTGCTGCGGGAGATCTGACCTTTGAAGTGGTTCCGAGAGATGAGCAGGACCAGCTGCGCAATTCTCTTAAGAAACTCAATGAGGACTTGAATCAGATTATGGAGCAGATACGCAGTACCGGCGAAGAGATAGCTACTGCTTCAGGGGAGGTTGCTGATTCAAGCCAGGCCCTGTCACAGGGAGCTACCGAATCTGCTGCATCTTTAGAGGAGATCTCCGCATCTTTGAACCAGACGGCATCACAGATCAGCCAGAATGCGGAAAATTCCACCCAGGCAAATAAGCTTACGAGTGAAGCGCGCCAGGCCGCAGAGCAGGGTTCCCAGCATATGCAGGGGATGGTGACGGCGATGAATGATATCGATGCTGCGGGGCAGGATATCTCCAAGATCATTAAAACCATCGATGAAATCGCATTTCAGACCAATCTCCTCGCTCTCAATGCAGCGGTGGAAGCAGCGCGGGCCGGCCAGCATGGCAAGGGTTTTGCCGTGGTGGCGGAAGAGGTGCGCAACCTCGCGGGACGCAGTGCCAAAGCTGCAGCGGAAACCGCAAAACTTATCCAGGGTACGGTGGAGAAAACCGCGCACGGTAACGCCATGGCTGAACAGACCGCTGGCGCTCTGGATGAAATTGTGGCGGGGATAGAAAAGGTGACGGATATTGTGGCCGAGATATCCAGCGCAAGTGCCGAGCAATCCACCGGGATTGCAGAGATCAATCAGGGCGTATCCCAGATAGATTCGGTTACGCAGCAGAACACTGCGAGCTCCGAGCAGAGCGCTGCCGCAGCAGAAGAACTCGCAGGCCAGGCGGAAAGCCTGAAACAGATGTTGCAGCGTTTCAAGTTGAAGCAAAATAGAACAGCGAATAGAAGAGAGCAACAGGCGCTGTCTGAATCTGATACCTGGGGCAGCAGTGCTTCCCATGCACAGGATACGCCGCAACAGATATCGTTTGACTGACGCATTCTGTACTCGATCTGCAACAAATGGGCCCCGCTACCATGTAACCATGATGCGGGGCCTACCTGTATCGAGGGTGTAAAAGCCTTGTTACCTCCTGAAATCCTGCAGCGCTGCGCGGACTTTTTCTGCCAGAGCGGGTAAATCCAGGGGTTTCAGGATGAACGCCTGTACCCCCAGGTCTGCAGCATTAGTCTGGTCTATTTTGCTGCTGTACCCGGTGCACACAATGGTGGGAATTCCCGGGCGTATCCGCCGCAGCTTTCCAATCAGTTCCAGCCCGGTTATATTCGGCATGGTCTGATCGGTAATCACCAGATCAAAGTGCTCCGGGTTTGCTTTAAACAGGCGCACCGCTTCGGTACTGTCGGTCATGCCGGTGGCTTCATATCCCAGCTCTTCAAGCATCATCACACCCATGTCTACCAATATCTCTTCATCATCCACAAAGAGGATTTTTCCACTTCCACGTGGCATACGGATATCTTCGGCTCCTGGCATCTCCTGGTCGTCATTTTGTATCAAGGGGAAAAACAGATCGAAGCACGATCCTTTGCCGGGCGATGATTCCACCCGGATACATCCCCGGTGTTGTTTTACAATACCCAGTACGGTGGACAATCCCATCCCCAGATTCTTTGCCTGGCTCCGGGAGGAGTAGAATGGATCAAAGATTTTATCAATAATCTCATCGGGGATACCACCTCCGCTGTCCTCCACGCGCACGCGCGCATGGTAGCCTGGAGTGCATCCAAACGCAGGATTGCACTGCGCTTCACTTAAATGCTCCCGCCCGGTGCTGATCCTTAAGGAGCCTTTTTCATCCATAGCTTTTACCGCATTGTTGCATAGGCTGAAGAGAGCCTCCTGGATTCTGCTTCCATCCGCCAATACCATCAGTTCAGTATCTGTAACATCAATATCGGTAATGATGTGCACACTGTTAGGGATGGTGGCGCGCAGCAGATTGGTGGTTTCATCCAGTACGATCCCAAGTTGCACAGGCTCGGTGGCGTGTCTCCCATTGCGCGTATAGGTGAGAATCTGTTGTACCAGATCGCGGATGCGCAATCCCCCGGTGCGGGCGTTATTGAGGAGCTGCTCCAGGCGTGCGGGGTCAGCGCGGCTGATACGAGCCATCTCGATGCTGTTCATAATGATGCCGAGGCTGTTATTGAAGTTGTGCGCAATTCCGGCTGCCATTACCCCCACTGCTTCCATTTTATAGCGCTGGCGCAGCTGTGCTTCAAGTTCCAGGCGCTGAGTAATATCCTGGAAGAATCCCAGCATAATCTCCTGATCGTCAAGTTTGAAACGCTGCGCTTTTATCTCCACATCTATAAGTTTGCCATGGGGCGTAATGATTTTACGTTGCACCGGCGCATCGGTATTGCTGACGCAGTGTTGCGCAAAGTCAGCAGTTCTGCCATCTGAGCCAGAAGGGCACGGATGCATAATGGCCTGTGACTGGCCGATAATTTCGCTGCGTTTGCGTTCCAGCATCTGCGCCATCGCCGGATTACATTCGATGATAATCCCATCTTCAGCCCTTGCCATCACGATTCCGATATCCGTCTCGCGCATGATCGCAGCGAGTTTAGCCTCATCACTGCGGCGTTGGGTGGCATCGATAAAGACGATACTCAGGATGTTGGTTTTTCCCAGCACTGCAGGGTAGGCTTCAATCTGCAGAATTTCATTCTCCCGGTTTTCAAGGGAGAAGGTAAAGAAGGTTTGTCCCGTGGCAAGGGTATGTTGCAACCGCTCAAGCAGAGAGTCGCTGGGATTTGAGTTTAAGGCGTCGAACTCCATTCCACACAATTCTTCAGTCTCGTGCTGAAACAAATAGGCGGCACTGGTGTTGGCTTCAATAATGCAAAAACAATCCAGGTTCAGCAGCAACTTGGGGGTGGGGTTGTGCTCAAAACATGCTTGGTACAGAGTGAATTTGTCCATAGGCATTATTTCCAGGATTGAGGTGCGGGAATTGACCAGCGACAGCGCAAGCGTACATTTACATTTTCTCGAAGTGACGAGTTGTAAATGTGGTGGGTTAATCACTTCAATTTAGAATATTCAGGCAAAATCAGGCAAGAGTTATTTACCCGTAACTGTTCAGTATGGGATGAATAGTTACATTTATACTTGAAGTGCGTCGGGAGGATATATTTTGTAACCCATGGCGATGTATAAAATTCTGTTTTTTGAATGTGGATATGGAGTTATGCATTGGGGCATATTCTACTTGCGGCTCAAGGTTTTCTTTAACTTCTTCAGGGGCAGACAGTTAATCACATCCCCGGCTTCCAGCCAGGCGCGCCGGGCCTGATTTATGCCATAGGGCATAAAGTCGAGGTCAGAGGTTCTATGTGCATCGGTGCTGATAACTATATTAAGCCCTGTGTGTTTGGCCATCAGGCATGCATCATCGGTGAGATCCAGACGGGCCGGATGGGCATTGAGCTCAATAAAACAACCGCGCTCTTTTGCGCCTTGCATGATCTTCTCCAGATCAACTTCGTATGCTTTGCGCGCATTGATAAGGCGTCCGGTGGGGTGAGCCAGGATGTTGAAATATGGGTTGTCCATGGCGTGTAAAAGGCGTTTGGTCTGTTGGCTGCGCGACAGATTAAAATTAGAGTGTACAGCGCCTACCGTGAAGTCCAGTTCTTTCAGCACTCTGGCAGGCAGATCGAGGGAGCCATCCTGCAGGATGTCCACTTCAATGGATTTGAGGATCACTATATCCTCTAGGGTTTCATTCAGTTTATCTATAGTCTCAATCTGCTCGAGTAGTTTTTTCTCGCCGAGGCCACTGGCTACAGCCATATGTTTGGAATGATCATTGATGGAGATATATTCATAGCCTCGCTTTGCTGCGGCTTGGGCCATCTCTTTCAGGGTATTCTTGCCATCGGTGGCTCCGGTGTGACAGTGCAGGTCACCGCGGATATCCTCCAGGTTAATCAGTTCAGGGAGTTTACCTCTTTTCGCGGCGTCTACTTCGCCGCGGTTTTCGCGCAATTCTGGTTCAATGTATGGCAGACCGACCTGAGCATAGACCTCCTTTTCGGTGTTTCCGGCAATGCGTTTTTCACCTTTGAAAACTCCGTATTCATTGATCTTGATTTTTTTCTTCAGCGCCAGCTTGCGCACTGCGATGTTGTGTGCCTTGGAGCCGGTAAAGTAATGCAGTGCAGCCCCGTAACTTTTTTCAGGTATCACACGCAGATCAACGGACAGTCCGGTGCGTAAGCGGATTGTAGAGCGGGTTTCTCTCTGAGAAAGGACTTCTCTGACCCTATCGTATGTGACAAAACGCTGCATGACATCGGTGTTTTTTCCGGCAGTGACCAGAATATCCAGATCTCCTATCGTGTCTTTGCGGCGCCGGTAGCTCCCTGCGATGTTGAAATCTTTGATCCCTCTGCTTTTCTTTATATATTCGCGCAGAGAGGTGGCGATCTCTTCGGCCTCAATCAGTTTTATACGTTTTTCAGCCTCGGAAAATTCTTCCGTACGCATCTTGATCATCTGCTCGGTTTTTTTGCCGAAGCCTTCAAGTTCTCGAATCCGGCCGCTGTTGGCGGCGTGTTTAAGATCATCCAGAGTCTTTATTTTGAGACTTTCGTGCAGAGCTTTGACACGCTTTGGCCCCAGACCGCGGATTTTCATTATTTGGCTCAATGTAGCAGGGGTGCGGGAATGGACTTTCTCCAGCAGGGGTAGCTGGCCTGTTTCTACAATGGTCTTGATCTTGTCAGCAAGGTCGTTGCCTATATCGGGTAACTCAGTTAAATCTCTATGTTGTTCGATCAGTTGTGCCATTTTCTTTGTATGCTTGCGGATAGTGCGCGCCGCATTGCGGTAGGCGCGCACGCGAAAGCGATTGGAACCCTCAATCTCCAGCAGGTCGGCCAGCTCATCAAACATATTGGCGATTTCATTATTGTGTATAGACATCGTTTGTCTGCCCATCTTCTGTTCATTCTACCGGGCTGGAATTACACCGCATCGTCTGTGTGTAGCGCGCAGGGATTTCGAGCTGCCTGTCAGTATCGCGGATAGCGCTGCGCAACCCCTCTTCAAGAACCGGATGATAAAATGGCATGTTCAATAAATCAGAAATCGTCATGTGCATGGTAATGCTCCAGGCAAACAGATGCGCAAGATGTTCACCGCCGGGAGCAAAGAGTTCGGCCCCGAGCACCTTTCCATCATGGCGATCGGCGTAAATCCGGAGCATGCCGTGGGGAGTGCCCAGGATACGTGCACGACCCTGGTGTTTGAAATCCGCACTGCCTACTACGAAGTCACGTTCCTGTTGCTGCAGTTCTTTGAATGAATTTCCGACCACGGCTATGGTCGGAGAAGTGAAGGTTATAGCCATAGGTGTTCGTCGGAGAAAACACTCGGGGGATTCTCTGGTTGCATTGTAGCCGGCGATCCGTCCTTCATCCACGGCTTCATGCAGCAAAGGTCTGACCCCATTCACATCCCCTGCGATAAATATTGGCAGGTCGTTTACTTGCAATGTCGATGGATCAAGTGCGGGTAGTCCGTTGGCGTCGAGGGGGACATTAAGATTCTCCAGTCCGAGATTGCGTATCGCCGGGGTGCGCCCGATGGAGATCAGGGCCTGATTTGCATGTATGGATTGATTGCCTGCACGGATACTTACATGTGTTTCGCTGGCATCTTTAATGTCTGCGGATGCGAAGATAAGCGGCATTTCTTTGGAAAAATGCTCAATGGCAAAGTTCTGCACTTCCGGATCAGTCAGCCCTCCAATACTTCTGTCCGGGTCAATTCCTGTCACCTTGAGCCCCAGTCGGTTCAATGCCTGGCCCAGTTCGATACCGATTGAACCCAGGCCAATAACCGCAAGACGTTCGGGTAGTTCTGCAAGTTCGAAGAATCGGTCGGTATCAAGCAGATATTCAGCAAACTTCTGCCATGCTTCAGGCAGAAGCGGTTCTGATCCGGTGGCGATGATTATGCGCTCTGCCCTTAGGCGTTGTCCCTCCAGGTCGAGGACGTTGGAAGAAATGAACCGGGCGCAAGTGGGTCTGTTCCCAGCGCTGCATCCCTTTAAGGAGTCCGTAGTTAAAAATCATCTAAAGCACTGAATTAACTACAAAAACAATCGAAAATGTCGTACAATGTTTTGCAAGAAACCAACTGCTAACCCTCAATTTTCTGGCAAAACTATGCGACCTAAAAAACAACAAAAGCAGGCCCAAGACGAGTTATTCCAGGTACGACTGGAGGCTATTTGCGATCCAGCCAATTCTCTGGTCAAACTTGCAGATCAAATTGACTGGGAGCATCTGGATCAGGAATTTGGTTCCCTGTATTCAGAAGCCGGTAGACCTGCAATTCCTACACGTATGATGGTTGGCCTTACTCTTCTGCAGAGCCTGTACTCCTTAAGTGAAGATGATGTAGTCAACCGCTGGGCTGAGAATCCCTACTGGCAGTATCTATGCGGTGAAACATTCTTTGTGCATGAAAAGCCCATTGCCAGAAGCGGGCTGAGTAAATGGCGCAAACGCATCCAGGACACGGCATGGAAACGCTTTTGCAGCAGACCCTTAAGGTAGGTATCTCCACGGGTGCAGTAAACAAACGCAGCTTAGAGCGCGTGAGTGTGGATACCACGGTACAGCCCAAGAACATCACGTACCCGACAGATGCCAAACTCTTAAACCGCAGCAGAGAGCACCTGGTGAAACTGGCCCAAAAGCATGAGATTAAACTGCGTCAGAGCTATGAGCGTAAAGGCCCCCACGCTGCCCTTAAAGCCGGACGCTATGCCCATGCCAAACAGTACAAACGCATGCGGCGCATGCTCAAAACCCTTAAGACCTATCTAGGTCGCGTAGTACGTGATATTGAACGCAAAAGCGACATTGTATCCGTTGATCTGAAGAACTCACTGACTCATGCCAAACGCCTATTGCAACAGCAACAACAGGACAGCCACAAACTCTACAGTTTGCATGAACCCCATGTGTCTTGCATCAGCAAAGGCAAGGCCCACAAACGCTACGAATTCGGCAATAAGGTCAGTGTCTGCGCTACCAACAAAGAAGGCTTCATCATTGGTAGCCAGGGCCTTGAAGGCAACCCGTATGATGGCCATACCCTAAAAGGGGCACTTGACCAGGCAACGCGCTTAAGTGGAGTTAGAGCAAAACGCTGCTACGTAGACCGAGGATATCGCGGTCACGGCGTTACTGATACCGATGTCTTCATATCGGGGCAGCGCAGAAACGTAACCCCATCGATCAAACGGGAGCTCAAACGCAGAAGCGCGATAGAAGCCATAATCGGGCACCAGAAAACCGAAGGATGCTTAGGAAGAAATCGACTCCATGGAATACTTGGAGACAAGATCAATCCACTCATGGCAGCAATCGGATACAACCTACGGTTGATCTTGAAGGCCATCGGCCTTTTGTTGTCTTTTGTAAAAGAGCGTTTTTTACACTTCCTGCAGATTCTGGGCAGGAAATTGATGGACCTTTTATTTTGCAACCCTGCTCAGCTAAATATCTGAGGTTGATTTTGGGTTTTTGAACTATCGACTAAGGACGCCGGAGACAAAGTCATCGCGCAGGTTGCGCACATATTTCATGATCTCGGCGCTATCGACCTCCGCAGAGTCGCACTTCCTGAGCCCCGGTGGTGCATGTTTGATCTGGTGGCAGGAATCAGCGATATGGATGAGCACCTTTGACGGCATACAGCCTGTGCGGGCGCACGTGGTGCCCAGAGGCCCCGGGTCGATTACAGCGTAGTTGTCGGTTTGTCGGGCCACCTCGCGTTGTGCGGTGAGACCTGCACTTCCGGCGCCTATTATTGCGACATCCACGTTCAGATTGTTGTCCATGTCAGAGTACCTCCAGTGGATAAAGTTAGTTTTGCTTGTATGATTTCTGCTCAGGGCAGAAGGGGAACGAATCCATGCCTTATCTGAAAAAGTAACAGATATGCCGTAAATATCTACACCACTGCCGCACATACCCGCATCATGATGCTTGATGCGTCAGACCCTATCAACGTCGTGCAAAAGAGCAGGCAGGCATGGTTGACACTCTGCGAACCACTGTTAGAAGTATTAAGTATCCATAGTGATTCATGCGGAGAAGTGCCATGCCGTTAAGTATTGCTAAATGTTGAATGAGATAAATCAGGGAAGGAGCCGGGGTAACGTCATGGAATCCAGCCAATCGTTTACACTGCAATTATCTAGCGTGAGCAATGCCGATGTCGCCAATGTCGGAGGTAAGAATGCCTCACTGGGAGAGATGATTCAGCATCTTCAGGATAGAGGTATCCGTGTTCCCGGCGGCTTTGCTACTACGGCGCGTGCATATTGGCATTTTCTCGACTCAAACAACCTACGTGAACGTATAAAAGAGAAAATAGCCCTGTTTGACAGCAGTGAAGCCACATTGGAAGAAACCGGTTCTGTTATCCGGAAGCTTATCCATGAAGCTGAATTTCCTTCGGATCTTGCTGATGCCATAGGTTCGGCATATCACACCCTGGCACAGGATATCGGTACAGAAGAACCCGCCGTAGCGGTGCGCAGCAGTGCCACAGCTGAGGATCTGCCCGAGGCCAGCTTTGCCGGCCAGCAGGAGAGTTTTCTCAATATCCGTGGTGAAGATGCATTGCTTAGCGCCTGTCGGCGCTGCATCGCTTCACTGTTTACCGATAGAGCTATTATGTATCGCCGCAATCAGGGCTTTGACCACATGCAGGTGGCGCTGTCGGTCGGAGTGCAGCGCATGGTGCGCGCTGACACCGGAGGGGCCGGGGTGATGTTCTCCATTGATACCGAAACCGGTTTTCGCGATGCCGTTCTCATCAATGCCAACTGGGGGTTGGGGGAAACCGTGGTGCAGGGCAGCGTTGACCCGGATGAGTATATGGTATTCAAACCCCTGTTAAAAAACGAGCAGCTAAAACCCATAATCGAAAAATCGATCGGGCGTAAGGAGAAAAAGCTCGTCTACAGTGACAGCAGCGCCGATGCGACCCGCACGGAGACCACGGAAGCACAGAAGCGCCAGAGCCAGGTTCTTAATGATGAAGATATCCTTGCGCTGGCGCGTTGGGCCGTGGATATTGAAGAGCATTACCAACAACCTATGGATATGGAGTGGGCCAAGGATGGTGAAACCGATGAATTATTCATTTTACAGGCCCGCCCCGAGACAGTGCAGTCGACAAAAAAACCGGGAGCGCTGAAGACCTATACCCTCAAACGTAAAGGAGAACGTCTGATAAAAGGTCTGAGCATCGGTGATGCCATTGCCGCCGGGAGGGTGTGTAAGCTGGATTCAGCATCCCAGATCGACGAGTTCGAAGAGGATGCGATTTTGGTGACCGGCATGACTGACCCCGACTGGGTTCCGATTATGAAGCGTGCCGCCGCGATTGTGACCGATCATGGGGGACGCACTTCGCATGCCGCCATTGTGAGCCGGGAGCTGGGTCTGCCTGCCATCATAGGAACCGGCAACGCTACTTCAGTTTTGCATGATGATCAGGAGGTGACGGTCTCTTGCGCCGAAGGGGACGAAGGCTTTGTGTATAAAGGGATCGCCGAGTTTGAGACCCATGATGTGGATCTGGAAAATATCCTCGAGACCAGAACTGAGATTATGCTCAATCTGGCCAATCCCGCTGCTGCACTGCGCTGGTGGCGCCTGCCCGCTGCCGGGGTAGGACTGGCACGCATGGAATTTATCATCAATAACATCATCAAGATTCATCCTCTGGCACTTTTGTATCCGGATAAGATCAAGGAAGACAAGGAGCGCAGGCAGATTGAGGATATCACTGCGGCTTGGCACGACAAAACACGCTACTTTGTGGACACCCTGGCGTGCGGGATCGCCCGTATTGCGGCCTCCCAGTATCCAAACCCGGTCATTGTGCGTATGAGTGATTTTAAGACCAATGAATACGCGCAACTCATCGGGGGTGCAGCCTTCGAGCCGCATGAAGCCAATCCCATGCTCGGCTGGCGTGGTGCCAGTCGCTATTACAGTGATGCATATCGCGAAGGGTTTGCGCTCGAATGTCAGGCGATCAAGAAAGCGCGCGAAGTGATCGGGCTGAATAATATCATTGTTATGATCCCATTCTGTCGTACTCCACAGGAAGCGGACAAGGTGCTTGAAGTGATGGCGGAAAATGCGCTGAAACGCGATGAAAATGGATTGCAGATCTATGTTATGGCCGAGATTCCATCCAACGTTGAACTGGCGGATAAATTTTCCCAGCGCTTTGATGGATTCTCCATCGGCAGCAATGACCTCACTCAGCTTGTCCTCGGGGTGGATCGTGACTCGGATCGGCTCGCCGAGTTGTTCGATGAGAGGCATGAAGCAGTTAAACGCACGATAAACCGCCTTATGAAGCTTGCCCACCAGCACAAACGCAAGGTCGGGATATGCGGTCAGGCTCCGAGTGACTATCCGGAATTCGCACGCTTTCTGGTTGAAAGCGGCATTGATTCCATTTCGGTTAATCCGGACAGTTTTGTCGCGGTCAAACGTCAGGTAGCAGAAGCTGAAACCCGCGAATGATGGAAACAGCAAGAGAAGGAGATCCTACAATTAACATAGCGTTGTTTGAAATAGAGCCTTGGGAGCGGGATGTATTTAAAGAGCTGGAAGATTCACACAACCTTGTCTATAACGAACAGCCTTTGAGCATGGATAACGCTTCCGAACAGCAAGATGCAGAAATTGTTTCGACTTTCATATATTCAAATCTCGGACACGATGTGTTGGAGCAGTTGCCAAACCTTAAAATGATCACTACCCGCTCTACCGGCTTTGATCATATTGATCTGGATTACTGTAGCGAACACGGGATCACCGTATGTAATGTGCCCACCTATGGTGCAAATACTGTGGCCGAACATGTCTTCGCCCTGTTGCTTGCGCTCAGTCACAGGGTAGTGGATGCGGTAGATCGAACCCGTAAGGGCGATTTCAGTTTTGAAGGACTGTGCGGCTTTGAACTGTGCGGAAAAACCCTCGGTGTTGTGGGCACCGGCGATATCGGAAGTTGTGTCATAAAGATCGCCAGGGGATTTGATATGCATGTTGTTGCCGTAGATATTGAACCCGATGCGGAGTTCGCAGAACGCGAAGGTTTTGATTATGTGAGCCTGGAAGAACTGTTGGCGCAAGCAGATATTGTTACTTTGCATGTTCCCGGAAATAAGGCAACCCATCATCTGCTTTCATCGGATGAGTTCAAGAAGCTGAAAGATGGGGCGGTACTTATCAACACCTCACGTGGGTCAGTAGTAGATGTCCAGGCACTGCAACTTGCTCTGGTTGATGGTAAAGTGAGCGCTGCAGGACTAGACGTATTGTCTGAAGAACCCATTATCCGCGAAGAAGCCGAACTGTTACGTACTGTATTCAACAAGCAACATGATGTACGCAAACTTTTGGCCGATCATGTATTATTGCACATGGATAATGTGATCATAACTCCACACATTGCCTTCAATACACGCGAGGCGGTTCAGTGTATTATCGATACAACCTGCGAGAATATAACGTCTTTTATCAAGGGTGAGCCACATAATACAGTTTGCTAAAGTATCTACTTTGGACATGTCTACACTGATGCGGGTGGTCAGAAGCGTTTTGGATAGGGAAAGCTGATGGTTGCCGGGAGTTTGAATTTCGAACCTTAGAATGTTAACGCGTGGCTTTCAATGTATAATTAAAGATAAATTATCGGTTATGTGACACCCCCTTTAGGGCTGCATCCTTGCCCTTCGGGGGTGCCGCCGCAAATGGTTTCAAATGTTTAATCCGGTATGCCAATTAGCGAATAGCCCTGCGCCTGGTAGCCGGAGACGGCAACCCAACCGTTTTTTACTTTATCGATCTCGGGCATGATGGTGTCAGGGTCTACGCCTAATAGTTTTACGGCGTACATGCAAACCTCCATTCTGACGCCATCTTTTTTGAACTGGCGAATCATTGCAGCGACCTTGTCCAAGGTCGCATTTTCTTTTGCGTCTCCGTTACGCTCGGTAGTAAGGAGATTGACCGCCTGATTATGAAAAACAATGGTAGTTGAGGGAGAATGGGGGAGAGATGTTACGCTCTCGGACTGATATACCCCCCTGATAGCGGGAAAGATTACCAAGGCTGCTTCAGGGGAACCTTTGCCATAGTCAAAGACCGTCTTAAGTTCCTTAACACCCTCCAGAGCTTTATACTCCTGAGACAGGCTTGGAGTTGCAGTAAAAATAACCAGGATGGAGGCAAAAACGAGGGTGATGTGCCGGAGAAAAAATTTGTAAGCTAACGTTTTCATTGTTTATCTCCTCTTGTGTAAAGGTCCAGTCAAAGCCCAGGACCAGTCGAAAAATGACTGCTTCTGCAGTTTGGCAAAACAAATTGTCTGGAGCGATGGGTTGCCACCTCCTTTAGAAGTTGGCCCTTTGTTACCTCTTTAATGCAGGGTAACCAGCGCTTCCTCCAGACGGGACCGTTGTTCAATAGATGTCAATTGACTGAGCAAAGCCTGGAAGCGGGGATGTTGTACCCCGGAGAAAATATATTGGTGCCGGTATGCCTTATGGGTTCCCTTTACAAGGTGGTCGATCTTATCCTGATTAAAAGAACGCGCAGAATGAGCGAGAAAGTAATCAATATCCGAATTGCTTTGTTGTTTAAGAATGCTGTCAAAATCAGAAATGATCTCGATGACTTCTTGCACGGCAGTGTCGCGCTCTTCCGGTGTGAGCGTTGCATCTACCCGCGGCCATTCAAGCTCATCTATGATCGCGTGAGTGGTCTCCTCTTTCCAGTGAAAGAGGAAAACATCCTTGTATAGTTCTGAAAGTTCAGAGTCGGGTTCGATGCTGGCCTTATAGTGTTCCTGGGTAAAAAGTTCTATTTCCAGGATAACTGCAAGCACAGCCCATGAGGATTTCGAAAGTACAGCACGGGCCACTTGGTTGGGATCGGGATGAAATTCATAGTTGGGCGGCATGGTTTCTTCAAGCATCGCTTCAATACGATGAAAAAGTAACTGATGTTTTATCTCCTCATCGCTGAACCTGACGAGCGCCTCCAGGGCAATTTGATCGCCGAGCCAGAAATCTTTCGTCTGTTCAAGGATTTTGGCCGTGATGAACCGTTCCACGAAGCCAAACATATTGGCGTAAGTACGACCCTGGATTTGACTCAAAAAAATCTTTTCCTGGGGCTCCAGAAAGTCAAAACACTCAACGAGGGTGAGACCATCCGGAAGGAACTTCCTGTCCGGTTCAAAGCTCCTGCCCCGGAATACATCACGCTCAATGTCCCAACGCACATGTTTTGATATTTCGATACACTGTGAGTAGCTTTTTGCCAAAGGTCTTTTTGCAGGTTCCATAACTATCCCCCTCTTGTATTTATCTGTCCCGTACCTTACAGCAGGTAAAGTCTTTCCTGGGGGACATTGAATCCACTTGTTATATCAAAATAGCATTAAAAAAGTATAAAACAAGTCGCGTAGGAATCTTTGCGCTAGTTATAATGTTTGGGATAGAATTTTAACGATGTAAGGAGCGCTGCTGGGGATGCGCCTGTGTTGGGTGGGTCGCTGGGAGAATTGCCTTTATTTGAGGTGGCAGTAAGACACAAACTAAAAAGGGGTTACAGCGAAAAGCCGTAACCCCTTAATATCTATGGTGCCCAGAGACAGAATCGAACTGCCGACACGAGGATTTTCAGTATTTATTAGGGTTGTTCTGAAAGGTTCTATAAACCAATCAACTGTTTGATATTGTAGGTTTAATATATTTTTGTTGTGGAAAATAGTTCTGCTATATTCTCATTTTTTGTGTAATTTTCTTGGCTTGATTACACAAAAATTACACAATTATTCGGCTATGGTCTTTTGCTCGTTTTGAGCTTTCTCTTTAATTATTTCGAGGAAGTTCACTGATGGGAGTGTAACTCTCCCAAAACGACCAATACCAGTTATTTGTGAAACAACATTTCGAGCACACCCATAAAGAATAGCAAGCCCATTTGGCGCAATCAGCTTTTGAATCATCTTTTCTTCAGTATCTTCTGGAAAGCTAAAATATCCAGTAACTTGAAGGTGAACCCGGTATGGTGCTTTTGAGAAAAATTCTTCTTCTTTATTCAGGTCGATAAAAAGTCTAAGTTCAAAGTTGGGACTGCCGTCCGAAGCTCGTGCCATAGCAAAGTCAATATCGATCTGATCAGTGCTTTCATCTTGGCCGTCAAAGGAAGGATTGGCTTCAATTGTATATTTATCGACAAAATATTGATTGATCTCAAGCTGCGCAAGCATCAGTAGACTCCAGGGCATCATAATCAATTTTAACAGGCGTAAAATTAGGACTTACGGAAAAAGTGTGTGCTCGAAATCCCTTGGGGTAGAGGTCGAGATGTAGATTACATCCAAGAGCATTAGCAACCGAAACCATAGTTTTGAGGGTCATGTTAGCATTGCCTTTAAGGAGCTTTGTAACAAATGATTTCGATTTTCCAAGAGAATCAGCCAGTTGTGTTTTGCTTACACTTTTATTGTCCATTTCAGCAATAATGCGCTCGGTAAATTCAAGGATTTTTTCTTCAGTAAGAAATTCAGCATCCTCTTCCCAAAGATCAATTTTTTCTTCCAACCAGCTCTTTTGATTCATCATATAACCCCCTCTATTTAATCCAATATTGCAAGAATTTCTTTTGCTTTTTGCATATCTTTTTTATCGTGTTTATCTTTCTTTTTCTTTATGCCATGTGTAAGAACTAAAACTGACTTCCCTCTAAAAGTGCAGAAAATTCGTATCTGATATGATTTGAACTCAAAAAGGTTGTTAGACAATTTTTTAAATTTTTGCTTATTTCTTGGGGGCCCAAGTTCGGCAGTACGTTTAAGAAGGGCCGAGATCTTCCGCTGATCAGATTCAGGTAATCCATCAATGAAATCCCCCAACAAATGTGTGTCATCTATTACGACTTCAAAAAGGTCGTATTTTGAGCCTTTGAAAAGATGCGAAAGATATGCTTTGCCCATAAAGAAGTTTACCTTTAAGTTAACTGTTGTCAAATGTCAATAATTTTTTCATAGCAAGTGCACTTATTTATTTTCTGGAGCTTTGGCTCTGTGTGGATGGTACTCTGTATCTGTTCCTGCATATAAATGCCGCTGAAACCCAACAAAAGTTTCCCTGATCTGCGGTATCCCGCCAAGCTTCTCCGCAGCATCGTTTACGTTGCCATACTTCAACTCCAGCAATCCGGCCAGCTTAGATGTATCAAGTTCCTCCACGCCTACGCGCACGTATTCACCAAGCACAAATTCTAAGAAAGATCGCTGTTTGTCTTCATAGTTGGTGTAGATTTCGCTCTTGTGCGCTTCGACCCGTTCCTCACGGCTGATCGGAGGCAGGGTGAAGGCTATGTAGGCCAGCACATCAAACACATCGCTGTCCTCGGCGTTGATCATGCGCTTTGCTTCGGCCAGTTGAGCATCGCCAAATCCTTTTTCTGCAAGACCGTCAATCAGGTTTTTGCGCGTTACCGGATCTCCCCAGAGCGTGCGCAATTCGTCTTCATCTTTGAACAAGGATGGCAATTCCCCATAGAGCTGTTCCACAAACTGGGCTGCCGACATGGGCGTGCCATCGGGGCTCCAGAAGCTGGTGGCCATCATGTGTTGAATGACACGCTCTTTGCCATCAGCGAGTTTCACCTTGACCTTTTTACGTTTTTCAGGTGGGTCATCAGCGTCCGTACTCCTGTCTTGTTGCGCATAATCAGCCGGATCCTCCTGTACTTTTAGAGGGCTGCACGCCTCCGGCTCTTCCGGTTCGCCATCCCATTCCGGATCACTGAAGTGCTGATATGCTTTCACAAAATCGTAGATGGTGAAGTAATCCTTCCCATCGAATAAACGAGTACCCCTCCCGACAATCTGCTTGAACTCGATCATCTGCTTAATTGGACGCATCAATACTATATTGCGGATGTTGCGCGCATCGACGCCGGTGGATAGCTTTTGAGAGGTGGTAAGGATGGTGGGGATGGTCTTCTCGTTGTCTTGAAAGGTGCGCAACCAGCGTTCACCTTCAGCACCATCGCGAGCTGTGATGCGTAAGCAGTAATTTGGGTCGGTGCTAGTCTTCTTTTGGTTGATGAGATCTCTTACTGCAGCAGCATGATCCTGGGTGGCGCAGAACACCAAGGTTTTTTGTTTCTGATCGATTCTCTCCATGAAAAGCTTGACTCTGTAAGCTTCTCTTTCTTTGATTTCAATGATTTTGTTGAAGTCATCCTCGCCGTAAAGTTTACCTTGTTCAATGTCCCCTTCGATAATTTTGTCATCGGCGGTGTAGATGTAATCATCCAGGGTAGTGGCAATTTGCTGTACCTTGAACGGGGTCAGGAATCCATCGTTGATTCCTTCTTTAAGTGAATAGATGTAAACAGGGTCATTGAAGTAACGGTAAGTATCGATGTTCCCTTTGCGCTTGGGCGTCGCGGTCAAACCTAACTGTACTGCAGGGGCAAAGTACTCCATGATGTCGCGCCAGTTGCTTTCGTCATTGGCGCCACCACGGTGGCATTCGTCAATAATGATGAAATCGAAGAAGTCGGGCGGATAATCACCAAAGCTCGGAGCGGGATTGCCGTCTGCATCGCTGCCCGTCATGAAGGTCTGGAAAATGGTGAAGAAGATATTGCCGTTTTTCGGCACCATCCCTTTCTTGCGGATGATTTCGGGATCAATGCGCACCAGAGCGTCTTCGGGGAAGGCAGAGAATGCATTGTAGGCTTGATCGGCCAGAATATTGCGATCCGCCAGAAAGAGGATGCGCGGGCGCCGTTTGCCATCTCTGTTTAGCGACCAGCGACTGTGGAATAGCTTCCAGGCAATCTGGAAAGCGATAGCGGTTTTGCCCGTGCCGGTTGCCAGGGTCAGAAGGATTCGATCCTTCCCTGCGATAATCGCCTCCAGCGCTTCGTTGATTGCATTATGCTGATAGTAACGTGCCTGCCACTGACCGCTCTTGTCTTCAAATGGCACATCGGCAAAGCTGTTACGCCATTCGTTTTCTTCCGCATAGGTCATGGCCCAGAGTTCGTCCGGGCTGGGGTACTCGTCTACATACCCTTCCTTGCCGGTCTCCATGTCGATCTGGTAGATGCCGACGCCATTGGTGGAATAGGTAAAGCGGGTCTGCAGCATCCCGGCGTAGCGCTTGGCCTGCGCAGCGCCCTCAGTATCAGGCAGATCGTGTCGCTTGGCTTCAATGACCGCCAATTTATGTCCACGATAAATCAGCACATAATCAGCAATATCCTGTTTAGAACGTTTACCCCCACCTTGTAGCCTCCCCAGCGTAATTACCTCACGGCGGACACGGCTACCCTCAATGACTCCCCATCCAGAAGACTTCAGGGCAGGGTCTATCAATTCGGCGCGTGTTTCAGCTTCGTTCATGACAGAACCTCCCAGTGACCGCCTTTGTCGGGACCAACGCGGCGGACGCGTCCTTTGTTCTGGAGTGTTTGAATATTTCTCTCAATAGAACGTCCAGTTACGCCAACAAGAGTTGACAGCTCAGCAATTGTAACTTCGGGGTTCTGACGCATCTCGGCAATTATTTTCTCCGACGTTTTCTCCGACGTTTTCTCCGACGTTTTCTCCGACGTTTTCTCGGTAACTTGCACCGAGGTATCCACGGCACTTATGACACGTACTCCAGCTGAATCTTCCGGAACTTGCTTCAAATCGGGCGTGGGTAACGAGAAGCGAAAAATATCGTTCTCAATCAAGGTAGGATGTTGGCCACCGTAATACCTGCAGTACCGGAAAAGCTTACGCACCCCGGAACCCAATTCATCCGCCCGACCGATTTCCTTGAAAAAGCGAGCGATCACCGGATTTTTTGGAAAAGGAGAGAAAGTGGCGGGGTCAATCAATCCATGACCATGAGGGCGATTGGCGTTCTCGGTGCGTACCTGTTCCCGTTCTATGACCAGCTTGGCGGGAAAAGCGTTGAGAAATTCCCGGTGAATCAGCAGGTTGGTCGTCACTTCCCGAAAGATATGATCACGGATGCTTATACGCTGGGTTCCCTCCTGAAAAAAAGTATCGGGCAAGTGCTTGGCGACAAACGCCATCAGACGATCATGGCTTTCCAGTAAATTGGTGCGAATATCATCGCGGTCATCATAGCGATCCAGATTCTTTCGCCGCAAGATGGCATCGGTACGATGATGGGGCAACACAGAAAGGATGACATCATCACGCCCCAGCAGGAGAACAGCTGCCAAAGTAAACCCCTCCTTGCCGGTCAGAAAGTCGTGGGCGTACAACTGAGCGCTCTGCACCAATTCCAGATCGTCCATCCCCTGCCATGGATGCCCTGGCCGTTCAATGGTTGCCAGCTTTCTGGCACGGGCAATCAGGTCTTCACGTAAATCCGACAGTTGCACATAGGGGAAAACCTTATTCTCTGAATAGGTGGACTGCTTGCGCTGATACAATCTCGCCACCAGCTGGGTGTTGTCGGTGATATTAAAATCGCCATCCTCGTTGCGGTCGAAAATGCGCCCATTGCAGCGATGTACCTGAGAGCTCTGCGGTACATACACATGAAGCAGCGTTTTCCCCTCAATAATCACCTCATCGATATCCAGATAAAAAGGGGGATTGATTTTTTGTGGGCTGTTGAGGGTAGAGACAAAATTTTTCTTCAACTGTTCCACCGCCGCCACATCGACCCCTGTTATCCGGCCATCATCATTAACGCCCAGCAACAGATCACCACCGGAGCGGTTGAGAAAAGCACATACGGACTCATACACATCCCGATTCAGAGAATTGCCGCAAGTTTTAAACTCCACTTGCAGCCCTTCGCCCTGCTGTAACAGTTGATGTATTCGCGCTTCGTGCATGATTTTGTGTCTCACTTGTTGAACATTATTTCTTTTATGTCTCATATTTTTGAATGAATGAGACATAACTCCAATTATGTCTTACCGATGAGACTTAAAAGACCTCTTTCCCCTCGGCGATATTCAGCAATTCACTAAAAACAAAGATACCGGGCCGCCTTCCTCTCCCCTCTTGTACTGCACGTAAAATTTGATCATCGCGCAACAGGTTCAGAATGCGGTTCGCTGTAGGTTTAGGTATTCCGGATAAAGCTACGAATGTCGGCGCTGCAAAGATTGGGGTCTGGAATAAAAAATCAACAGCATGGATTGCATATTGGGAATGTGTCAATTCCGCAACCTGGGTTTTGGTACGATCATAGAGAGAAAGGATACTTCTCGCTTTACGCTCATTTTGAGCGGCCTGTTCGCGAACCCCGCGCAAAAAGAACTCGCACCAGCTTGTCCAATCACCATCACGCGAAACGGCTCGCAAACGCTCCTGATAGTCTTCTCGTTTTGCTTCGAGGTAACCACTCATGTAAAAGTCAGGACTTGAGAGGAGTTTGCGCTGGTACAGGTAGAGAGGGATCAGCATCCTCCCCAAACGGCCGTTGCCATCCTTGAATGGGTGAATCGCTTCAAACTCAACATGCAGAATCGCAAGTTGAACAAGCACATCCGGCACATCGGTGAGACCGAGATAGTTTTCCCAAGCATCCATCCCTTGCTGTAGGTGTTCTTGAGGTATCGGGACAAACCTTGCTTCGTCAATCGAACATCCCTGTGGACCGATCCAGTTTTGAGCATCCCGGTATTGACCAGGAGCCTTATCTTTTCCCCTGACACCCTGCATCAGCAGTTGGTGAGCTGCTTTCAAAAGCTGTTGGGAAAGGGGCCGGTGCTCCATTTCTGCTGTACAGGCCCGCATGGCCGAGCGATAATTTAAAACCTCTTCGGCATCGCCGCGTTTGGCCGGGGTCAAAGATTCTGATTCAGCACCTGCTTCGATTTCCAGAACTTCACCGATCGTGACATGCGTTCCTTCAATTTTTGAGGAAAGGACGGCCTCTTGAGTCGTCAAGGGGGCAAGGAGCACCTGTGCGTTAGGGATAGCAGATAAAAGTCCATCGTAACGGGCCAGCCCCGCATTGGCTGGCCCGATAAATGGGATCAGCCTCGCCCAGTCAATCTCTTTGGGAGGAAATTCCCCCAAGTGATACAGCGCAGGAGTTTCAGGCATGGTCGTTATCCTTGTAGCAAATTTCGGCTTTGGTTATGGTGCTACCCATTGAAATCAAAACCGGATCAAGAAATTTTCTATCTGTAAATATTCGAAATAACATTATTATTCTCTCTGTTTTGAAATCAATTCGTCATTCAATCAAAACGCGATCAAGAAAATACCCGCTTGTATTTCAGCTTTGTTTCCGAAGACTCCTGAATCAGAAATCATGCCACTGCCTCATCAATCTCTTTTACGGGCAGGGCAGTGAGCTCGCCTGCGAAGGCTTTTTGCAGAATGGATTGCTTGAGTTCTGCGAGAGCTTCGAGCTTTTGTTGGTAGATGCTTTGCAGATTGGTTGACTGCTCCAGCATTGCATCTACTTGCCCTACGACCTGCTCCTGAATTTCTGTTGAAGGGAGCGGGATTTCAATCTCTTTAAGAACCTTGACCGAAGCAACGTTCTGGATTGCGGCTCCACCAGAGTGCATTTTAAGTGCATCCTGAAACGCTTCACTGTCCATCCAATATTTTAAAAAAGCACTCAAAACATCAGTTGAGGGCGTTAGTTTTAGGAGTGCTTGATTGATAATTCCCTGCTTGATGCCCTCTGGTACGATTGCAACCCGCCCCATGGTTCCAGAACAACTCATTATCAAATCATTCGGAAACAGTTCAAATCGCCTCATCTCATTAAACTTGGGTTCATCGATGAAGTACCGAATATCATCAAACTGATCATAAATGGCGTTTCTTTGCTCATATACTGCAAAACCATCAGGAACAAAGATAGACTTCTTCAGGCTGCCGCCAAAGGGGCCACGAACAAAACCACAAATGCTCCCCAATTTCTTCTCAACCCACCCATCACCCTTCAGGGTGAAAACGGCATTCAGATAGCTTTCAAACAGCTCACGGGCATTGGCGAGGTTCTTCTCGGTATTGGCGACCGCCGCATCGATCCCCGCAAAGGCTTCATCGAGAGTAGCGACAATGCGCTTTTGTTCGGGGAGGGACTCTGGGAAAGAGATAGAGACTCGTTTGATATGCTGCTGGTTAACACTGGCTTGATTGACCGACTGCTTACAGATAGTCCTCCAGTAGCCGGTCTGGAAAAGATATTTTAGATAAAGTTCAAGGTACTCAGCCGACAGGTTTGGCGTCGGCCTCATCAGAAGTAGGTTTACGCCGTGGTAGACCTCTTCATCTGTAATGAATATAGCCGTCTTGCCAACATGCACCACGCTATTGATATGGCTGAATAGAATATCTCCCGGCTCTAACCGGTGCTTGCTCTTGTCTTTTTCGCTAAGTTCCGCATATCCCACTCGACCTACATCAAATGAAGCATCAGCAATGGATTCGATCCGCGAAACTTTCTGGCCGACACCATCTTTATTTTGTTTGCAGTTAAGACCATTCTTGATGACACCCAAAACATCACCCAGAGCAGCGGTTTTCCAATCCATCATCACACGATCTCCCGAATCCCGGCCAGAATCTCGGCACTCTCTTTATCCAGCAGATCAATCTCATTGAGAATGACTTCCGGGTCACGCAGGGGTGCTTCCTCCTCCTTGTTCGGATTCTTCACCGACAGATCAAAGCCGGCTTGCTCGATCTCCTGCACATCCACCGACCACGACTTATCCGAATCGGCAAAGCTGGCCTGCAGCTCCACAAACTCTTTCAGGTCAGCATCATTCAGGGCATTGGTCTTGCCCAGGCTGCGGCCGGGTTTAAGTTGGTAGTACCAGATGCTTCTGGTGGGTGCACCTTTTTCGAAAAACAGCACCACGGTCTTCACTCCAGCACCGAGGAAGGTTCCGCCGGGGCAATCGAGCACCGTATGTAGGTTGCAGCTTTCCAGTAGCTCTTGTCGCAGGGCGCGGGAGGCGTTGTCCGAGTTGGAGAGGAAGGTGTTCTTGATGACCACCGCCGCCCGGCCACCGGCCTTGAGCGATTTGATGAAATGCTGCAGAAACAGAAAGGCGGTCTCGCCGGTCTTGATGGGGAAGTTCTGCTGTACCTCCTTGCGCTCTTTGCCGCCGAAGGGAGGATTGGCCAGGATCACATCGAAGCGATCCTTCTCCTGAATGTCGCTGAGGTTCTCGGCCAGGGTGTTGGTGTGGATGATGTTGGGCGCGTCGATGCCATGCAGAATCATGTTCATAATGGCAATGACATAGGCGAGGCTCTTCTTCTCCTTGGCGTAAAAGGTCTTGGTCTGCAGGGTCTCCAGCTGGGCGGTGGTGAGGTTCCGACCGTCTTTCGGGTGGCGCAGGTAGTCGTGCGCTTCGCACAGGAAGCCCGCCGAACCACAGGCGCCGTCGTAGATGCGCTCGCCGATCTGCGGCTTGACCACCTGCACCATGGCACGGATCAGGGGACGCGGGGTGTAATACTCACCGCCGTTGCGCCCGGCGTTGCCCATGTTCTTGATCTTTTCTTCATACAGGGCCGATAGTTCGTGCTTCTGATCCTGCGAGCGAAATTTAAGGGAGTCCATCAGTTCGAGCGCATCGCGCAGGCTGTAGCCACTGCGGAACTTGTTCTTGATCTCACCGAAGATCTCGCCAATCTTATATTCGATGGTGTCGGGGCTGGACGCACGTTGCTTGAATCCCTGCAGGTATGGGAACAGCTCCCGATCCACAAAGTCGATCAGATCATCGCCGGTTAGCGCGGTATCGTGATCGAACTCCTCCTTCGCATTCTTCGGCGCGGCCCACTGCGACCATTTATACTTGCCATCGATGATGAAGTCATAAGACTTGCCCTCCAGTTCGGCTCGCATGGCCCGCTCCCGCTCCAGATCATCCAGATACTTGAGGAACAGCATCCAGGATGATTGCTCGGTGTAGTCGAGTTCAGAAGAACAGCCAGCCTCTTTCCAGAGGACATCATCTATATTTTTAAAGGTTTGCGTGAACATGGGTTTCCTTGTTGTGACCTTGGGGCAAACTTGGGGTTGTTTGGAGGGTAAAATGAAAAGCCGCCAGAATAGTAGAATGGCGGTTAGCGTGTTTCTGTTACGTTCTCAAGTGCTGTCATTTTATCATCTCGCTCCATACAATGGCAGAATTGTAGGGTAATTCTAATAGTTTTGCCAGAAGAAAGAAGAATCTGTATTTGTTTGCGGGAGGAGTTGCGGTAAGAATTAAAACCAAAAAGGGGTTACAGCGAAAAGCCGTAACCCCTTGATATCTATGGTGCCCAGAGACAGAATCGAACTGCCGACACGAGGATTTTCAGTCCTCTGCTCTACCGACTGAGCTATCTGGGCAATGCGGAGGCAGTTATAGCGTGACGCCCTGTCAGTGTCAAGGTAGAAATATATTTTTTGCCCAGAAAATTTTTTCTTGCCTTGGGCGCACGGCTGGATTAACCTCTGAGGCATTAATTCAGAAATTTCTTCTATACAGGATATTTTAAGTACATGCGTTTTTTTGCGTTTTTCAGCTTTTTTTGTTTTTCCTTTTGGTGTGGCTTTTTTAGGCCGTCTGCCCGGGGTGACATTTGCTGAAGTAACGCAACAGCAGTACTTTCAACAGCGAATATAGCATCAATCGACCACGGGCAGGCAGGGCTTCCCGTGGTCGATTTGTTTTAAGGGTAAACAGAGCGCCGCGGGATCATCTTAAGTGTTGCTGTTGTTCTGGTCTTAATCTCACACAAGGAGTACGGATCATGATTATTGTAATGAAGCAGAATGCAAGCGAGGAACAGGCGGACGCGGCGGTAAAGCGGATACGTGAACTCGGCTACGAGGCGCACGTGATTCACGGCCAGAGTCGCAAGGTTATTGGTGCGGTGGGAGACGAGCGCGGCAAGATGGTGCTCCAGAGCATCGAACCCATGGCCGGAGTGGACAAGGTGGTGCCGATTCTGAAGCCGTATAAACTCGCAAGCCGTGAAGTGAGTCCCCAGCCGAGCCAGGTGGAGATTGCACCGGGGGTTGTGGTTGGCGGTTCGGAGCTGATCGTGATGGCTGGGCCCTGCTCGGTGGAGAGCGAGGAGCAGATTGTGTTCACCGCGCAGGCGGTGAAGCGTGCCGGGGCGCAGGTGTTGCGCGGTGGCGCATTCAAGCCACGTACCAGTCCGTATTCGTTCCAGGGGATGGAAGAGGACGGTCTGAAACTGCTGGATATTGCGCGCCAGGAGACCGGGCTTCCCATCGTGACCGAGGTGGTGAATCCGCGCGATGTGGAGTTGGTGGCGCGCTATGCGGATGTTATGCAGGTGGGGGCGCGCAATGTGCAGAACTTCGCGTTGCTGAAGATCCTGGGCCAGCTGGATAAACCCATTCTGTTAAAGCGTGGCATGGCCACCACCATCCAGGAATACCTGATGAGTGCGGAGTACATTCTCGCCGAGGGGAACAGGCGTGTGATTCTGTGTGAGCGCGGTATCCGCACCTTCGAGACCGCGACACGCAACACCCTGGATATCTCGGCGGTGCCGGTGCTCAAGGAGCAGACCCATCTGCCTGTGATTGTGGATCCATCCCATGCCACCGGGCATGCGAGCCTGGTTCCGTCCATGTGTTATGCTTCGGTCGCGGCTGGATGTGACGGCCTGATTGTGGAGGTGCATCCCACTCCTGAAACCGCTGCAAGTGATGGACCTCAGTCATTGCGTCCCGCAGAGTTTGCCGATATGATGATGAAGCTCAGAGAATTCGCCCGGGTATCCGAACGCACTCTTGGCGGAGGAGAGGATAAATAACCGGCCATCCGGAACCGGCTTGGTCTTTGTACAGGGAGAAGTGATGTTTTTTATTCCGTTGTCGCAGTTGGAAAGTGTTGGTCTGGTAGTACATGCTCTGCGCGCTGCCGCGGGTGAGGCTGATTGCAGCCAGTGCCCGGTACGTAAGGTGTGTATGCAGCAATGTCTAACCATTGCCGATTCCATCGAATCCATGATTAAGAGCGGAACCCTTCCTACCCTGGGAGAGGGGGACGAAGAGTCGGATGCCGAGGAAGAGGTTGCTGCAGCAGAGGAGGAAAAGCAGGATGAACAATCCAAAGGCAAGGGGAAAAAGGGCCATCTTGAGATTATCAAGTAGTGCCCTTCGCCTTGCCTTTCGGCTTCAGTCCTGAGGTTAACCTTTTGCATAGGCTAAGGATGCCTGTACGCTGTGAGCGTATAATTGACAGCTGCGGGCAAGAAAACTAATATATTACGCTTGCGGGCACGCGTATCGGTGTCCGATTTATTTTTTATGTTACCCGTGTAATCAATTACCGACTCACCGAGCCGGAAAGGAGTGAGCATGAAGGTCATTGTTACTGATGAAGTTTCCGAAGCCGGACTCGATACCCTGCGCGCGGATGCGCGTATTGATGTGGATGTGCGCCTTGGACTGAGTAAGCAGGAGCTGCACGCGGCGATCGGAGACTATGATGCCATCATAACCCGCAGTGGCACCACCATGGACGCCGCGGTGCTCGAGCACGCGAAAAATCTGAAAATAGTCGCGCGTGCCGGAGTCGGGATCGACAACGTGGACGTAGATGTCGCAAGCAGCCGGGGAATTATCGTGGTAAACGCTCCGCTGGGGAATACCAACTCTGCTGCCGAACACACCATGGCGCTGTTGCTGTCCCTGTGTCGCAACGTACCGGTAGCGAACGATAGTCTCAAAAGTGGAGCGTGGAAACGTGCCCCCTTTACCGGACATGAGCTTAAGCACCGCACCATGGGAATTATCGGCCTCGGTAAGGTAGGCGGACGCGTGGCCCTGCGCGCCAAGGCGTTTGAGATGGATGTGATTGCATGTGACCCCTATATATCGGAAAAACGTGGCAATGACCTGGGGGTGAAACTGGTCGATCTGAATGAGATTGTGCGTTACGCCGATGTCATCAGTGTGCATACCCCGCTCAACGATGAAACCCGCGGCATGATATCCGCAAAGCACTTCGAGAAGATGAAGGACGGGGTGATCGTGATCAACTGTGCGCGGGGCGGAATCATAGAAGAGCAGGCGATGTATGAGGCTCTTGAAAGTGGTCGAGTGGCCGGAGCCGCATTTGATGTGTGGAGTTCTGAGCCGCCTCAGACCGAGGTGCTGAAAAACCTGATTGGGCATCCGAAGATGGTGGTAACTCCACATCTGGGGGCGAATACCTTTGAGGCGCAAAAGAATGTCGCCATCGATGTAAGCCGTGAGATCATAAACTACCTGGATGGCAAACCACTGGAGAATGCGGTGAATATCCCGCGCTTTGATCCGGATCTGATGGAGCAGATGAAGCCGTTCATGACCCTGGTTACCACCCTGGGAAACTTTATTTCTCAACTTGCGCCACCAAACCCGAGCAAGGTTACCTTCAGCTATACCGGCAAGCTTGCGCGCTTCGACTGTGCCCCGATCACTGTATGCGGATTAGCGGCTTTGCTCAACTTTCAGGCCGAGCAGGAGATCAATATGGTCAATGCGCGCATGGCTGCACGCGAGCGCGGGATTGCGGTAGAGGAAACACGTACCACCGAAACCGACTCCTTTTCCAACCTGGTGACCATAACTCTTGAATCGGCACACGGGGTGCGCACCATTGCCGGCACCATGTTTGAAGGGCGCCCGAAGATTGTGAAGATGCGCAATTTCTCCACCGATTTCAGCCCTGAGCCCCATATGCTGGTGATGCACTACGAGGATCGTCCCGGCCTGATCGGGAAGATGGGCACCATCCTGGGCGAGGCGAATATCAACATCGGGAATATGAACCTTGGGCGCCAGGAAAAGGCAGGCGAGGCGATGGTAGTCCTTTCTATCGACACCCCTGCGGATGAAGCAACCCTGGCAAAACTTAAAAAAGCGATCGGCGCGCGCTACCTGAAAGCGGTTGAGTTGCCGAAGTCAGCATTGCAGATGTAGTTCGCTGAGTCAGGCGCAGATAGCAACAAAAATGGCGGACCCGAAGGTCCGCCATTTTTGTTGGTGCTTTAGTTGCGCCGTGAGTTCGGATGGTGTGCCTCGAACTCCTTGGGCACCGTATGACATACCATGCAGTCGTTACCGATAGGGCGGTTGTTGCCCTGGTACTGTAACGGCTGGATGCTGTCGCGGTCTGCACCTAAGCGGTTGTTTGTCGCCGGGTATACCACATGCGGGCTGCTGTGACATGCGGCGCACATAACCGCACCCATCTGGTCGTGGCGATTGCGATACAGATCTTCCTTGCCCTCTGTCCAGACGTTAAACGCGTCCATACTCATGCCGATGCCGAAATTCTCATGACAGTTGAGACAGTCCGGCTGTTGGGTCCAGGGAGCGCGAGGCTGAATGTCAGCAATGGAGTCAACGTTTCTGCTCTTCAGGTGCTCCATGAGGACGCTGGCGCGCTCTTTGCCCTGTTGTTCCTCGTGTTTGAGCAGGGTCAGGGAGTGATCCTCCATGGTGCCATGACAATTGCTGCACTCCATGAACTCACTGTGGTGACTGCGGAAACACTGGGTCGGGCCATCATCCCGGATGCCGTGGCACGCTGCACAGGCATCGGTTCCGTTACGCTGGGTGAGGAAATTGGCGTGCCAGCCGTGGATGGAGGCAGAGAAGTTCAGAATCTCCTCCTTGCCTGGCGCACCCAGGGCAGGATCAGCATGACAGCTCTGGCATAGAACGGGCTTGCCGCTGCGCGCCTGCTGCACCAGTCTCGTAGCGCTGTTCTTGTCGTGCGCCGCGAGGATATCCTCCCCCGTAGCCATGGTGAAGCCCGCTACATTCGCAACCCGCCAGTCGCCGCCATGGCAGTTCTTGCACCCCATCTCAGTGGTGGCAGGGGCTACAACCTTTGTGCGGGCCAGCTCCTGACCGCTTTTCTTATCAACGGCGGTCACCGTCATGAGCGGGTAGGGATTGTAATCTCCACTCTCCGGATACGGCAGCACTGGTACCTTGGAAGCTACAAAGGCATTGTGCTTTTGATCCAGGCGCATGCTGCCTGCAAGGCCCATCCCTTTCAGCCCGACACCAGCATTCAGCTTTTTGCCGAACAGAGCTTCTACATTGTTCCAGAATTCGATCTTGTCCTGCGGGTTGCGGAACTCTTCATCCATGTTGTAGCGCAGTTCCACCTCCCGGGTCACAATTGCCGGGGAGTTGCCCCGTTTGATGAGTTGGGCGTAGATGCTTGTCCCCGGCGGCAGCATCATCCACTGCTCTGAATTGTCGGAGATCCCTTTCATCCCCAGAGTGCTCCATGCGAGTAGAACATATTCATCCGTATCTTTATCGAATGGAGGTATTTCTACTGCTAGCTCCTGATCTGGAACCTTGATATTTCCGCTCTCCTCGGTACTGGCATTGAATTCTTTTACAATGTAACTCGCCAGTGCCCGGCGCTCCTCACGTGTACCCATAAAGGGGGGCATATAGGTGTTGAGCTTCCCCAGCCCATTGAGCTTCGAGTCCATGCCGAAGACATTGGTGTATTTTTCAACCAGGGGTAGAATGTTGTTGAGCGGGCCGCCGACAGAGTGGCATGGCGTGCACTGGAACTTGAACAGGTCTTTACCTGCGGCGTAAAGGTTTTCTTGCGTAATCTGACCGTGCTTGGTCCACTTGGAACTGGGGAGGAACCCGGCCTCCTGAATTTTGGGAACATCCTTTGCGAATACCTGATTGGAGTACATATATTCATAGATGATATAGGGTCTGCGTCCGCCCTCGCGCACGAATTCGAAGGCGCCGAAGTAGATCAATGCAATTCCTAGAACCACAAAACAGAGAATTTTCTGCAGGCTGTTGGGTAGTTTAAGAACCATAAACATCGAAAGGGCGAAAAATAATGGTGTCGCCCACGCCAGAGTGCTCAGATAGGTGGTCATCTCCGGGGAGTGTTCAAAAATAAGATGCCTCACACTCCCAGGCAGAGCCTCTATATACCACCATCCACCGGCGAGCATGAGTACGAAAGGGATGGCGACCCATTTGGCACATGTGCGCATTATGTTTGTACGCAACTCCTCGTCCTTGACAAAAGCGGCAGTAATAAAACCGAAGACGCCGCACAACACCAGGGAGAGCCCGGTGCGGAACACCAGAGCAGGCCAGAATGTGGGGTTGAAGAAACCGGACCAGAAGTTCTGATTTTCGAGCCAGGCCCCCGGGCTGAGCATGAAGTCGATGATCCCGTTTATCAGGAACAGGGACATCCATGCGCAAAAGAAGTAGAGTCCGCCGATGAGGAGATGTTTCTTCCGCTCCATCTTCCCGAAGGTATAATAATAGATGAACAGAGCGACGATTTCTGCGAAGAAAAAGACCCATTCAGCTGCCCAGCCGAATACAAAAATATGGATAAGCGCCGAAGTTGCTGCCGGATTAAGCAGGGAGATGATCCACCAGATTCCTACCCCGGTAAGCCCACCAAAAACCATGGTTAGAAGAAGGAAGAATTTACTGTGTTTTTTTACATATTCGAGTAATGCGGGATTTTCCTCCCGGTACGCTTTTCTTTCCAGCGAAATCAGAAATAGCCCCCCACCCACGGCAAAGTGCGCTACAAGTACGTGGACTATAGCAATCAGGGCGATAAGAAATCCTCCCCCGAAGGTGCTGAGCTCCCAAATCGGATAATTCATTATTTCACCTCCTTGCCGCAGTCCAGCGCCATCTTAAGCATATATCCGACCAACACCAATCCGCCAACAAATACCACCAGGAAGAAAATCAAGGGCGAGTACTCCGCGTTGACCTGCAGGTCTCCCAGGCTGAAATACGGAGCCAGGTAGGTGGTGCGTACCAGATCGCGCATCAGTATCATAACTATGAGAAGTAGCAGTGCTGTGCCGCAGGTTCTGAGAAGCAGACGTTTATAACCCATAAAGAGCACAGCGCCGGCAAGTACGAGTCCCAGCATCAGCAGGGTGGTGCCATACATAGTTCCCCCCATGAACTGAAGCATCACATTTTTGGGCAGGGCAATAAGAAACCAGAAACCTAACAGAATTTGGACCGCTGTAGCCATGGTGAAGTAGCTCATGCCGCGCTCTATAAGTGCCTGGGGATCAGCCTGGCTTTTTACAAACCCGAAACGTCCAATCAATGCCAGATAGAGTCCGGCTACGGCAATGGCTCCTATGACAAAATGCAGATAGCGTGGAATGAGGGTGGGATCGGCAGTATTGAGAAATCTGCCACCGGCATCGGCAAAGTAAGTCGACCAACGCTCTGGTTGTAGCATCAGAGTCATGTTATTGACGAACAAAAACGCGATAATCAGGAGCAGGGCTACAGAAAAACCGGCCATGCAGGTGCGTAATCCCCCCATAGAGTCAAACTTGAAATCATATATATACGCTCCGTAGTAAGCCAGGATCAGCATAACGATGATGGACAGCCACCACGTCGCCATAAGAATTGAACTTGTGTAGATGAAATGTCCGTATAAAACCTGAATGAACAGCAGCGGAGCTACCCCAAGGTTTACCGCAAACGCGATGGTGTAGGGCCATTTGTAGCTGAACTCCCTGCTGAGCAGAGTGTTCTGATCTCCCCCTCGCAGGGAACTGATCAGAGCGATGATGCCGCCGCCAAGCATAGCGTTCATAACCAGCAGGTGAAGCAGGAATGTCAGCATCAACAGAATATAAAACCAGCCCCACGGCACCGGTATGGCGTCAGGCGTGGGGATCAGGGCAGCAGCATCAGGCATGACTTCTCCTCTCTTGGTTCAGGCTGTTTAAATGCAGCACATGGGGGGGCACACTTACGATTTAAAAGACAGATATGTCAGAAAAGCAACATTGGCATATTAACTGAAACGATGATGCCGCTGCAACAGATAATGAAAACTGATTTTGTAATGTATGCCTTGAATAAGGTAAGCATTTAATGGTCTGTAAGTTCCTTGTTCGCTGCCTTTATAAACTAACCCCAAAAATTTTCCTGGGTAAAAATTTACTCGAAACCTTGAAAAAAGCGAGAGTGCTGGCTTTATTAAATAGAGAAGTTCAAACAAAGGTGTTGAGGGTCGATATGTTCAGTTAAAGCCATGCGTTTTCTTGTGGTATACATATTATAAAAATGAACAAAAACAATAAAACAGCATCTTACATATCATGTAAGAGCTGTATGAAATGGACGCTTTTTTTGCGATGCCATCATTTTTTATCCTATAAGTGCAGGGTGTAATTGCAGCTGCTGGAATTCGTGGCATCATTATCATGCACCGGGGATATCTGAATTAAACAAGCGCTTGGTAATTTTTCAATTAATTCCCAGAACAGCCCGAGCCATTCAGGGCTTATAAAATACGTAAAAGGAGAAAACACCATGGATAGTGAAAAATTAACCCGAAACACTCAGCTTGCCATTCAACATGCCCAGCAATTGGCGCGTGAAGGGCAACATGCTGAAATAGATGCCGAACATCTGCTTGCGGCACTGCTGCAGGATGAGCAGGGGCTGGTGCCGCGTCTGCTGCAGAAGATGGAAGTGCACACAGGACAGTTGCGGCGCAGTGTGGACGAGATGCTGAGAAAACGTCCACGTATGGAAGGGCGAGCGGCGGAGGAGAGTCAGATCTATGCTTCGGTGCGTCTGCAGCGAGTGCTGGATAGGGCGGAAAAAGAGGCGAAAAAACTCAAGGATGAGTATCTGAGTGTGGAGCATCTGCTCCTGTCTCTTGCCTCGGAACCTGGCGATACCCCGGTAGGGGGGCTGCTATCAGCCAACGGAGTAAAATACTCTGCCGTTTTGCAAGCCCTCCAGCAGGTGCGCGGACATCAGCGTGTGGAAACGGACAACCCCGAAGGAACCTACGATGTGCTGGAAAAATACGGCATGGATCTCGTGAAAGCCGCGCAGGAGGGAAAACTCGATCCGGTTATCGGGCGCGAAGAGGAGATCCGGCGCGTGATCCGCATCCTTTCACGCAAGACCAAGAACAATCCCGTCCTTATCGGGGAGCCCGGAGTGGGGAAAACCGCGATTGTAGAAGGACTGGCGCAGCGTATTGTGCGTGGCGATGTCCCCGATGGGCTTAAGGATAAAACCATCTTCTCCCTGGACATGGGGGCCCTGGTCGCGGGTGCCAAATACCGGGGTGAATTTGAAGAGCGTCTCAAAGCGGTCCTGCAGGAGATAAAGGGGAGCGAAGGCAGGATTCTGTTGTTCATCGACGAACTCCACACCATTGTGGGTGCAGGGAAGACCGAAGGTGCGATGGACGCGGGGAACATGCTCAAGCCCATGCTTGCGCGTGGTGAACTCCACTGCATCGGTGCCACCACCCTGAACGAATACCGCCAGCACATTGAGAAGGATGCCGCGTTGGAGCGCCGTTTCCAACCGGTGATGGTGGATGCCCCGAGCGTGGAGGAGAGCATCAGTATTCTGCGCGGCCTTAAGGAACGCTTTGAACTCCATCATGGGGTTCAGATCCAGGATCAGGCCCTGGTAGCGGCGGCTACTCTGAGCGACCGCTATATCTCCGATCGTTTCCTTCCCGACAAGGCCATTGACCTGGTGGATGAGGCGTGTGCCATGATTCGCACAGAGATGGACTCCATGCCCGAAGCCATGGATAACGCTGCGCGCCGCGTTATGCAACTTGAAATCGAGGAGGCGGCACTGAAGAAGGAGAAAGACAAAGCGAGCAAAGAGCGCCTCCAGGCGATCCAGGAGGAACTTGCGGAACAGCGCCATATTGTGGATACGTTCAAAACCCAGTGGAGTACGGAAAAAGATGCTCAGCAAAAGGTACAGGCGGTGCGCAAGGAAATTGAAAGTGTGAACCACGAGCTTGAGGTGGCGGAACGCAATTACGATCTCAACCGTGCGGCTGAATTGCGCCACGGACGTCTGCCCGAGTTGGAAAAGCAGCTAAAGGCGCTGGAAGAGAAAGCGTTTCAGCGTGAAGATGGGCAGACCTTGCTGCAAGAGCGGGTGGGTGCGGACGAGATCGCGGGTATTGTGGCGCGCTGGACCGGCATCCCCTTGACCCGCCTCCTCGAAGGAGAGCGCGAGAAACTCCTCAAGCTGGATGAACATTTGCATGAACGCGTAATCGGGCAGGACGCTGCGGTGCAGTCAGTGGCTGATGCCGTGATCCGCTCCCGCGCCGGGATCAAAGATCCGAACCGCCCCATGGGATCGTTTCTGTTCCTCGGGCCCACCGGGGTGGGGAAAACGGAACTTGCGCGCGCCCTGGCACAGGCGCTGTTCGACAGTGAAGAGCAAATGGTGCGTATCGACATGTCGGAGTATATGGAGAAATTCAGCGTCAGCCGTCTCATCGGAGCTCCTCCGGGCTATGTCGGCTACGAAGAGGGCGGCCAACTCACCGAGGCGGTGCGGCGCAAACCCTATTCAGTAGTGTTGCTTGATGAGGTAGAAAAGGCGCACAGCGAGGTGTTTAATGTCCTTCTGCAGATTCTCGATGACGGGCGCGTGACCGATAGCCACGGGCGCACGGTGAATTTCAAGAATACCGTCATCATTATGACCTCCAACCTCGGCTCCGAATTTCTTCTGCAGGACGAAGGAGGAGAAGGTCAGATCAGCGAAGAGACGCGCAAACAGGTGTATCAGCGTCTGCAGCAGCACTTCCGCCCGGAGTTTCTCAATCGCATTGATGACACCATTCTGTTCAGTCCCCTGACCCGGAAGGAACTGGATCAGATTATCGAACTCCAGGTAGCGCAGGTGCAGCGGCGTCTTGATGAACGTCGCATAGAGATCAGGCTTACTGATGCGGTGAAGCAGCATATCTGCGAGCGCGCTTACGATCCCCATTTCGGGGCGCGCCCGGTGAAGCGTTTCCTTCAGCATGAGCTGGAAACCCGCATTGGACGTGGCATCATCGCCGGAGATATCACCGACGGAAGCGTGGTGGAGGTGGTGCTGGAAAATGACGCCCTGGCTATACAGGTGAAGAAAGGTGCAGAGGTAGAGAGGTAGGCTTATTATTGCTGCGGATCCCCTTTATGCTCCTTTTTATCCGCTACAACGGGATAGTGTTTATCCATACATTTGTCACAGATGCCGTGGCTCAGTTGCGCATCCGAATGGGTGGTGATGTATTCCTCCAGTTGTATCCAGTAGCCTTCATCGTCGCGGATCTCTTTGCAGTGCATGCAGATGGGGATGATCCCCTGCAGGTTTTTTATCTGTGCCTGTGCCTGTTGTAACTCGGTGTTTTTGCGCCTCAGATCTCGCGCCATATTTGCGAGTTCATTGGACATCAGGGTCATCTTCTCCAACGTTTCGGTGTTGGAAACAAGCAGCTCCCCGCCCAGAAGTAGGTAGCCTTCGGGCGCGGTGCGAATAATACAGACATTGAGCCGTACCTCCTGTGCCCCTTCGGGGGCGAAATCTATCCACGCGTTGAGGACGTTTGTATCCTGCGCCAGGGGTAGTACTCCCTTGCTTTCGGGTGCGAGAAGATCCTGGAGGTACACGCCGGAAACATCGCGCCCCTGGAAGATATTGTAAATACAACACTCGTTGCACTCGCATATGCGTAAGTTTTCATCCAGAATCAGCGTCGAAAGTAAGCGGGTTTCCTGGATGAATTGCGTCAGCTGAGCGGCATTATTTGCGATAAATTCAGATGAAATATTCATGCTGCGTTGAGCCTTGCCGTTATGTTGCGTAAATCGTGGATATTGGCTGCCCAGGCGTCAGCGCCGCAACTGCGCCACAGATCTTTACTCTGGCTGAAGGCGTTGCCACCCACGATGATGAATAGATCTTTTAACCCAGCTTCAGCCTTTATCTGTTCAACGGCCACTTTGGTCTTATGCAGATTAAACGGCATGGTGACGGAGAGGGCAAGAATATGCGGTTGAAAGCATTGGAGCATCTTTACCAGATCCGCTGTGGGGGTATTGGCTCCCAGATAGCGCACCTGCCAACCATCATGTTCAAGGATATCGGAGACCATCCATGCACCGATTTCGTGGAATTCGTCCGGTGCCGCTGTTACCAGCACCCGGTATGGTAAAGGCGGAGCGCTGATATCTACCATGCTTACCTGCGCAAGAACACGCCCTACGATGGATGAAGCGAGATGTTCCTGGGCCACGGAAATAAAACCGCGCTCCCACAGAATCCCGATTTCGTACATGCACGGCTGTACAATGTTGAGATAAAACCCCTCCAGCTCTTTGCTGGTGCTTACCTGTGCTACAGCGAGTTTAACGCACTGACGATGATCACCTGTGAGCAGCGCATTCAGAAAGATGTTTTTCTGCGCCAGCCACTCCGGATCCAAAGGTGGCGAGGTGGAATAATCGGTACTGCATGCCAATTTAACTACTTTATCATGTTGCTGCAGCATCCATGTGTAAACTGCGCAGATCTTTTCCGCTGCTTCCGAGGGGAGCGCGTCCTGCACTGTCATGATCCAGGCTCTGAGTTCAACGGGGAAATAGTCGAAGAGGAAGTTTTTGCTGCTGTATACCTGATATACCCACGGCAGGGTGCGCGCCAGGAGTTCGTAATTAGCGGTACTGAACACCGATGTCATGAAGGCGGCGTGGTGTTTGTGATTGTCGTACATAACCTGGAGAGGATTGTTGCCGATCAGGGAGTATATGTCCGGGCGTTCGCTCAGGGCGCAATCCACCGCAGCGCACATCTCGGGAATATGCTGATGGTAGGCATTGATAGCTGCTACAGGAATTTGCGGCAATTGTTGAGTCTGGGTTATCAGCGTGTCAAGATTGGTTCCCATCTTCAGCTCTCCTCGTTCCCTTTGCGTTCTGGGGCGGCGCTCCCATCATCCGCGTATGTGTCAATGTCGTCAGCATCATTGCGCGGGGACGTTTTACCCGAGCGATGTCTGAGTTTCCGCGGGACAATCCAGCAGAACAACAGCGCTTCACCCAAAAGGCGCAATTTTTCCAGTAGCGGGGAGCGCTCAACTTGCGCGGAAGATTCAGGCTTCACCTGTTGCTGGGTTGCAATGAACTCGGCAATGATCTCTTTACTCCGCACGGCATATTCAGGCGCCACCATAATCGCCCTCTGGTTGAAATGCTGGATCTGAGGGCCGATATACAAGCCCCCGAAGTGATCATTCTGGACATAAAAAGGGATCTGCGCGGCCTCAAGCAATCCCTTAACCATGATCAGTTCGATCTCGTTTTCCGGTGTAAAGATTTTCTGCATACTTATACGTTCCTTGCGCGCGGGCACTTCAAGGCTGGGAAAACACCTGTGAGCTAGAAATATCTTTTTCTTTATAATACGGGGAGTTTTGCTGTTTAGCAATCACCGGGCTGATTTTATTCTGCCCATGGAACGTCGGGATGGGTTGGCTTGATTTGTATTGAACTGTGTTCGAGGAGGGCAGACGCATCCCCCGGCTCAATTTAGCTCGGGGGATGCGGGTCTGGCTTATAACATAGACTGAACTTTGTTGCGCAGTTCTTCATCCACATTCATCTGGTTGGCGATATAATTGTATGTTTCCACATCGATATCTGAATTATCTACAACAGATATCATTTTGTCGTTCATTTCCGCCTGCAGGGACTGAGCTTTCTGCTGATCTTCGATCCCTTCAAATTTCTTTACGTACTCATCGCGGATTTCACCCAGATCCTGCGCAACCCCTACAAACTGCTCCAGAGTGGAATCATCAATCTCCATCTGTTCAGCGCCTTTCATGGTTGCCTGACTCTGCGCCTGGCCCTGATCCTGAGCGTAATCGGGCTGAGCAAAACCGGAAGTGACAAAACCGCTGAGAAGGGTGAAAGCCAGAGTGAGCATCAGGGTGAAAATTTTGGTGTGCATATGTTCTCCTTTGTGATTGAGTTTGGCAAAGATTCCGCAGGTGTCTGTTTTTAGGGCACAGCGGGAACGCTGCCGTCGAAGTTAAGCGATTGAAGTGCATATCCTGGTGCACCATCTTTGACTTGATGCTTTTTCTTTGATTCAAGGGGCGTGCCAAGATTGAAAATATCACCTCCAGTCCTTGTAAACTGCTGTATTGGAGATGCTTTTCAGAGACAAGGTGTGGGCAAGCCTGCCTGAATATATAGGAATTTGTGTTCAAATATGATACATGTATCTTTATTTTGGGAGTATGCAGATTGCGGTTCTGACTGGGTGTCTGGCTCACTCATAGGGCAGTCAGGCATCAGGATGAGTTTATGCGTCCGTGGAAGAGAGGATCATGGCTCTTTTCACCCCTGTAGTGAATAATTACCAGTTATATAGCGGAAGGCGTTTTGATATGCGTTACAAATTATTACCCAATGGCTTGAGTTTGCGTTTGTCGCTGGTGGTGTTTTTGTTTTTCCCGCTTATTGCAGTGCTTTCTGGTGCCGGATATTACAGCTTGTACCATCTGGAGCTGTATATTGAGGAACGCATGCAGGAGGATCTCGAGCTTATTGCGCGTGCAGTGCGCGGTCCACTGGAATATTCGTTGGAACAGGAGCGTAAAGGAAGCATACAGCAGGCTCTTGATTCCCTTTTCAGTCTCAAACGGGTGTACGGTGCATATGTGTACGACCGTAATGGTGAGCGCATAGCCTCAAGTGGAGCAAGTGAACCGAAAATCGGCAGTAGTCACCTGGTGGAACTGGCTCAGCAGGGAAACCGACGCGGTGAATATCAACAGAGTGAAGATGTGGATGTGTATTCCTACTTCGTTCCTCTCACGGATCTGGCAGGGCGCAATATCGGCCTGCTCCAGCTTACACGAGAAGGGAGTGATTTTCGCAATTATATTGAAGATGTGCGTCATAAGACCCTGATGTTTCTGGCCCTGCTGTCCTTGATTCTGCTTGGTACCATTATATTCGGGCACCATCAGGTGATCGGACGCAACCTCGGACGTCTGGTTCGGAGTATGGCCCGCATAGAGCGCGGCGAACGCCGTCATCGCGCTGGTGTCACGGGGCCGCGTGAAATCCGTCAGTTGGCCCTGGGAATGAATGCAATGCTCGACAGCATGGAGCGATCTAAACGCGAACTGGAACAACAGCGTGAAGAACAGACTCAGTTGGAGCGCGAATTACAACAATCCCAGAAGATGGCCGCCATAGGGCGTCTGGCGGCGGGGGTGGCGCATGAGTTGGGGACTCCTCTGAGTGTGGTATCCGGCAAGGCGCAGCGCTTGTTGCGCAGGGCCGACGTTGAAAAGATCGAACATAAAACCCGGCAGGAACTTGAGGAGATTCTTGAGGCAGTGGGGCGAACGGAACAGATCGTACGCCATCTTCTCGATTTCGGACGCCAGAACCCGCTGCACAAACGTCCGCTGTGCATGGATGAGATCCTTAAAGGTGCTCTAGCACAAGTGCGTCAGAATCCCGATGCCGACGGGGTGGAACTGCGTTGCGCTCCTGCTCCTGATCCGGGTACGCCACCTCCTGAACTGGAGGTTGATCGGGTGCGCCTTGAACAGGCGCTGGTGAATCTGTTGCTCAACGCAGTTCATGCCATTAAAAGTGATGGAGTGGTTGAGTATGGCTGGTTTGTGTCCCGGGGCTCAACAGAGAAACGCGCGGGGTTTTATGTAGCGGATAACGGCCCCGGAGTACCCGAGGAGATCCGCGGGAAGTTGTTTGATCCGTTTTTTACCACCAAAGCTGTAGGAGAGGGAACCGGGTTGGGACTGGCTGTGGCACAGGCGGCGGTGTTTGACCACGGGGGCGTGCTGAAGGTAGGCACCTCGGAATTGGGCGGGGCCCTGTTCAGCATGACCTTTGACTTGAATACGTTTACGCCACAAACATCTTGTGATGAGGCTTGAATATAAAGGGAGATAGCGCTATGAGCAGGGAACAGGAACAAATTCTTCTGGTCGAAGATGATGCGTCACTGCGCAAGTTGCTGGAAGAGGAATTAAGCGATGCCGGTCTGGAGGTGGAAAGTTGTGCGGACGCGCGCACCGCCCTGCAGAGCGTGGAACGGAATCACTTCGATCTGGTGGTGAGCGATCTGCGTCTTCCGGGCGAGGACGGGATGTGGTTGCTTGAGCAGGTGCAGCGTTATACTCCTGCCCCCGGTTTCATTATAATGACTGCATTTGGAACTGTGGCTCAGGCTGTGGATGCACTGAAGCAGGGGGCGGATGACTTTATTACCAAGCCGGTGGATCTTGATCATCTGATCCTGTGTGTCACGCGCAGTCTTGAAACTCGGCGCCTGCGTCGGGATGTAAAGCGCTTCCGCGAAATACTGGGTCAGGATGATTTCCACGGCCTTATCGGCCACAGTCGGATAATGCAGGAACTGTATGCCATGGTGCGCCAGATCAGCCAGTCCCATGCTCCGGTGCTTCTCAGTGGCGAGAGCGGTACAGGCAAGGATATGGTAGCGCGGGCTCTGCACGCGGAAAGTGCGCGGCGGGATAAGGCGTTTGTCGCGGTCAACTGCGCAGCTATTCCGGCAGAATTGCAGGAAAGCGAGTTTTTCGGACACGCGGCCGGGGCATTTACCGGAGCGGGCAGTGCGCGCAAGGGGCTGTTTGCCGAAGCCGAAGGAGGGACCCTCTTTCTGGACGAAATCGCAGAGATGCCGCTGGATCTGCAGGCGAAACTCCTGCGTATTCTCCAGGACGGACGGGTACGCATGGTAGGGGCAAATAAAGAGACCCAGCTTGATGTGCGGATTATTGCCGCTACCAACACTGACCTGGAACAGGCGGTCAGTGACGGAGCCTTTCGCGAGGATCTGTATTTCAGGCTAGAGACCTTTGAAGTCCTTGTTCCTCCCATGCGCGAACGCGGTGAGGATATGGAACTGCTCGCGGCATATTTTATTCAGCGCTTCAATGTCCAGCTCGGGCGCAATATTAAAGGGCTGAGTTCCGAGGCGCTCGAGCTGATGCGTTCCTATCCCTTTCCCGGCAATGTCAGAGAATTACGTAATGCTCTGGAACGTGCCTTCGCATTCTGCACCGCATCAGAGATTGAGCCGGGATGTCTGCCGAAACGGGTGCGCCAGGCACAAAAGAGCAGTCCCGCCCAGGAGGAGGCACTGCTGTTGGCGCTGAAAAAAGAGGATGAACTTCCAACCTTTGATGAGCTGGGAAATCGCTATGTGGCATATGTGGTCAGTCAGGTGCAGGGCAACAAGCGCCGCGCAGCGCAGATTCTCGATATCAGCCGCGCTACCCTCTATCGCCGCCTTGAAGCTGCGGGGGTAAAGGATTGATGGAACTTTCGCTATCTGATGCCGGGGCTTGTAGCACCCCTTCCAAGGGCCACTTTGCGCCGTCCATGCTCCTGCCGGAAGTGGGTGAAGAATAGTTACGATGACTTTTTACATATCGTCCAGGCTCCCCCGGATATGCCCCACCAGGTCGCAGGCTGTGGCATCAGTTATCTCTACATTTACGATGTCGCCGACATTCGCTTCACCGGCGTTGATGTAGGTGATGCCGTCAATGTCAGGAGCCTGAGTGATGCTGCGCCCCTGCAGGAGCAGTTCGGTTTCCTCGCTGTACCCCTCCATCAATACGGAGGTTTCGGTGCCTATCAGAGCCTGGTTTTTCTCCAGCGCAAGCTCATCCAGCATGGTAATGAGGGCATCGCGGCGCTGCTCTTTCACTTGTTCATCAACCTGGGTATCATATGTGGCCGCCGGAGTGCCTTCTTCGCGTGAATACGTGAATACGCCGACGCGCTCGAACAAGCCGCGCGCCGCAAAGGCATGGAGTTCGGAGAAATCCACTTCCGTTTCACCGGGGAAGCCCACAATAAAGGTGGTGCGCAGGGTGATATGCGGGATGCGTGCGCGAATCCTCTCCACCAGGGCGATGGTATCGGCCTGGTTCAGGCGCCGGTTCATGGCACTCAGTATGGGATCGGCTATGTGCTGCAGGGGCATATCCAGATAAGGGCAGATCTTAGGTTCTGTAGCGATCAGTTCAATCAGCTCATCGCTGACCCCTTCCGGATACGCATACAGCAGGCGTAACCACTCGAGTCCGTCAATCTTAACCAGATGCCTGAGCAGAAGCTCAAGGGAAGTGTCATCGTCACGATCCTTCCCGTATGCGGTGATATCCTGCGCGATCAGGTTGATCTCCTTCACCCCGGCGTTAACGCGCTGCTCCACTTCGGCGGCGACAGACTCGATAGGGCGTGAACGCAGGAGGCCGCGCAGCTCGGGGATGATGCAGTAGGAGCAGCAGTTGCTGCACCCCTCGGCAATCTTCACATAAGCGGTGTAGAACGGCGATGCCTGGACACGCGGGGTATCGGAATCGTACAGACTTGCAGGCTTGGCGATGCTGCATAACTGCTGCGTCCTGTCGTTACGCCAGGTGGCGATGATCTCCGCGATGCGCACCGCGTCGCCGGTACCCATGAACACATCCACCTCGGGGAGTTGGGGCGCGAGTTCTTTGCGGTAGCGTTGCGGCAGACATCCGCACACAATCAGCATGGAACATGCACCGCTCTCTTTGTACTCCGCCACCTCCAGGATGGTGTCGACGGACTCCTCCTGGGCATCATGGATAAAGGCGCAGGTGTTCACAATGATGATATCAGCGCTCGCCTCATCTTCGACGATGGTGTAGTGCTCCGGCGGAAGATGCCCGAGGATCACTTCGGTGTCCACGAGGTTCTTCGGGCATCCGAGGCTGATTATAGCTACTTTTGCAGGGGTCACAGTGTTTCCTTGTGGTTTGAAACGGTAGGGGCGAAAAATGTCTCGCCCCTTGTACCAAATTAAGATCGCATATTGACAAACTGGAGTTCAATCCCCAGATCCGCGCCTTTCAGCTCCTGCATAATTTCCTGCAGGTCGTCAATCTTCTTCCCGCTCACACGCACTTCATCTTCCATGATCTGGGGCTGAACCTTGAGCTTGGTACCCTTGATCATCTTCACGATCTCTTTGCCTTTTTCTTTGGATATCCCCTGAACCAGATCCACCTTCTGGCGGACTGCATTGCCAGAGGCGGGTTCGGCCTTATGAAAATCAAGGCACTTGGTGGAAACTCCGCGCCGGGTCAGTTTCCCCTTCAGAATATCCACCACCGCCTGGAGCTTGTAGTCGTCTGCAGCGAGAATCAGAATATGATTGTCATTGAGGTCGATTTCGTTATGTGTACCTTTAAAGTCGTAGCGCTGCCCGATCTCCTTTCGCGCCTGGTTGACGGCATTGTCAACCTCCTGCAGATCGATCTTGGATACAATGTCTAAACTTGGCATGTTCTATCTCCTGTGCTTGCGGTTGTAACATCTTCTTTGGATGGTTTGCCTGACCTGAGACTGAGTCGCTACAATTCCGGATCCGGATGTACAATTTCCACCCCCGGCGGTACGCTGAAGTTAAAGCTCTTGGCTGCGGGCTGGGTATTTACCTCTACCTCGTCAAATTTCAGGGCAGTGGTGTTGCCGTTGGGGTCGAAAATAGTAACGCCTCCAAGGGGGAAACGATCCTCGAGGTTCTTTTCCACTACCTCCTGTGGAATATGCAGGGTCAGAGTGCTGACGTAGGCCGATTCCTTCTTAGGGGTCAGGGTGAGGAGGTAGGCACCGTTTTCCGCGCACGCCGGTTTGGGAATACTGAGTTCGAAATGGCGTTCAAGGTTATCGAGGCTGCGCAGAAACAATAGAGGATCGTCGCCGCTTTCCAGATGCTGTGCCACGTCAGAGATCATCACGCGGTTACTCTCCGGCACATACACCCAGAGTTTTTTGCCGTTGCTGACGATGTGCTGCTCCTCCGGCTCAAGGTAGTCCCAGCGAAAAGATGCCGCCTTGTCGGCGTTGAAGCGCACCGTAACTTTGCCATTTCCCTGTTTAGAGCGGTTCAGGCTCGCGATGTGCGCCTCTTGTGTAAAGGATGCCCTGAAGTCACTTATGCCACGATCAGCTGGGGCATCAGGCTGAAACGGAGCCTGAATCAGCTTTTGTAATGTGGTCAGGTCCACCTCCGTTGCGGCGTTGCCGGGTGCAGGAGTGGCAAGCAGGACTACACACAGGATGCCCGCTACCAGTGAGTAGAGGATATATCGGTTCAGGGGTGTAAACATCTCTTTGCTCCGTATCTTATAGGTTGGATAACGTCAGGAACTGAAGTGGTTGAATCCGCCGGCACTGGTGCGTTGCAGGGTGCCGGAGTGATCGATATAGCAGAATCCCTCCTCCACAGGGAGTATCCTCCCTACCGGGGTTAGAGGTATCCCAAGGTGTGTGCTGATCTCGGCGATGCGCTGTTGCTCTTCCATAGAGGCGGTAAACAAAAGTTCGTAATCCTCCCCCCCACGGATAACCTGTCTGTGCTGCTCCGGGTAATGGCGGAGATGTTTTTTTACTGCGGCAGAGAGGGGGAGGAGGCGGGTGTCCAATTCAGCGCCAACATTCGAGCATTCCAGGACATGCCCCAGGTCGGAAAAGACTCCATCTGACACATCGATCATCGCACTTGCGACTCCAGCCTGTGCCAGGGCGCGCCCGAGCCGAAGGCGTGGTTGCGGACGATGGTGGCGCAGGGCTACTTCATCCAGCGGTTTGTCCCCTTGCATTAACTGTAGAAGGGCAAGGGCGCTGTCTCCGAGAGTTCCGGAGACGAAAACTACATCATCCGGACGTGCCCCACTGCGCGTGCATACCTCCAGCTGTGGAGCGCTCCCTTGCACCGTAACTGAGATGCTCAGTTCGTGAGCGCTGCGACAGGTGTCTCCGCCGCACAGGGTTGCACCTTCTTGATCGCACAAAGCGAGGAAGCCTTCAATAAATTGTTCCAGATCGGCAAGTGGGGTGTGGGGCGGAATCCCCAGGCCAAGGTGCAGATAGAGCGCATTCCCGCCCATAGCGGCAATGTCGCTCAGGTTTACTGCGGCACTCTTCCAGCCCAGTGAATACATGTCGGTCCACTCGCGGCGAAAGTGGACACCTTCGAGGAGCAGGTCCTTGGTGGTCAGGAGCACTTCTCCGGCAGGAAAGGAGCACACGCTGCAGTCGTCCCCTATCCCGGTGAGTACATGCGGGTTCGTTTTTATGCGTTGTTGAATCCGCGCGATGAGGCCGAATTCTCCCAGGTGCGCGAGAGTCTCTTTTTCCGAACTGTTGGGGATATTTTTGTCCATGGGCGCACTGTATGCAAAAGTATTGCAAAAGTCCAGATGTGAGGAGGGGTAAAACAGCAAAGGCCGCAGCGGATGCCACGGCCTTTGCTATTGTTCAATGGTTGTTTTTTGCTCGAGGGTTTAACGTACGAGTGGGCCTGCGTCGCGAATCTCCTCGGTAACTCCATCGGCGAACTTCTCAAAGTTCTTATGGAACGCCTTCGCGAGCTCCGCAGCTTTGGCATCATAGGCGTCTTTGTCGTCCCAGGTGTTGCGGGGGTTGAGCACCTCAGTGGGAACATTGGGGCAGCCCTGGGGTACATACAGGCCGAATACCGGATCGCGCTCGAATGCTACATCGTCCAGCTGGCCGTCAAGGGCGGCATTGAGCATGGCGCGGGTGTGCTGGATCTTCATGCGCGAGCCCACACCGTAAGGGCCACCGCTCCATCCGGTATTTACCAACCAGCAGGAGACATTGTGCTCACGGATCTTCTCCTTGAGCAGGTTGCCGTACACCGAAGGGTGCATAGGCATGAACGGTGCACCAAAACAGGCAGAGAAGGTGGTCTGCGGTTCAGTTACCCCTTTCTCGGTTCCGGCCAGCTTTGCGGTATACCCGGAGATGAAGTGGTACATGGCCTGCTCCGGAGTGAGCTTGGAGATCGGCGGCATAACCCCGAATGCATCAGCAGTGAGCATGATGATGTTTTTTGGATGCCCAGCCTTCAGAGAAGGCTCAATGTTGGGGATGTGTGTAATCGGATATGCTGCGCGGGTGTTCTCGGTGATGCTCGCATCATCCAGGTCGATGTGGCGCGTGACGGTGTCGAGTCCGACATTTTCCAGGATAGTGCCGAAGCTGCGGGTACACTTGTAAATCTCCGGCTCGGCTTCGGGGCTGAGGTTGATAACTTTGGCGTAGCACCCACCTTCAATGTTGAATACCCCGTCCTTGGTCCAGCCGTGCTCGTCGTCGCCAATTAGACGGCGCTTCGGATCGGCAGACAGAGTGGTTTTCCCGGTGCCGGAGAGGCCGAAGAAGATCGCGGTATCCTCATCTTTGCCCACATTGGCACTGCAGTGCATGGAGAGGATCTCCTGCTTCGGGAGCAGGTAGTTCATAACAGAGAACACGCTTTTCTTGATCTCACCACTGTAAGCTGCGGCGGCGATAAGGACAATCTTGCGCTCGAAGTTGATAATGATCGCCGCTTCGCTGCGGGTTCCGTCAATCTCCGGAATAGCCTTGAAATCGGGCGCTGCAATAACGGTAAAGCCGGGAGCGAAGTTGTCCAGCTCTTCCTGAGTGGCTTTGATGAACATGTTGCGCGCAAACAGACTCTGCCATGCCAGCGAGGTGATAACCCGAACCGGGAGGCGATAATTGGAGTCGCTGCCGGCAAAACAGTCCTGTACGTAGAGTTCACGATTCTGCAGGTAAGCCATCATGCGGTTGTAGAGGGCATCAAATTTATCCGCCTCAAAAGGGCGGTTTACCGGTCCCCACCATACATCGTTGGCGCTCTCCCCGTCTTTGACGATGTAGCGGTCATTAGGGGAACGCCCGGTGTAGTCGGGGTTGGACACCAACAGCGGCCCCTGATGCGACAGGTGCGCTTCATCGCGCAGGATAGCGTCTTCATACAATTCTGGGGTGCTGAGGTTACGCAGAACCGATGGGGTGTTGATGATACCGTACTGTTCAAGAGAGATGGGTTGGGGAACGATAGGTTTACCCATGATACTGTACTCCTTGGTGCAGATGGATTGGCGCGAATAACTCGTGCGCAAATAAAGCAGGGCGAATAAAGCAACACAAAAAAGATTAGCACATCAGCCCTGATTTGGTGCCATATTCCGGCGCCCGCTCCAGTACCAATATGCAGGAATTTAGTAGTCCTAAATAACCATTGTGGGCGCCTACGTCAAGTAAAACTAACGAAAAAAGGGATATTTCACAATAACGCGTTGAGGAGAATCAACCCCGACCCCCGCCAGATTAGGATGTCGTGCTGATGGGTTATTTTTAACTGTGAGTAAAATTTGTAGGGGCACGGCGTGCCGTGCCCCTATCCCGGGACGTGGCCATTATTGGTTGAATAATCTATTATTGCCAATTAAACGAGATGCTCCTATTCGGTCAGATCTGCAGTACCACCGCCGGGGTTGAGGCAGCGCAAAGAGAGCTCCTGCGCAATGGCGGCCACGGCTTTGGTAGTGGGGGAATCGGGGAACTCCAGCACCGCTGGGGTGCCTTCGTCACCAGCTTCCACCATGCGCGGATCCAACGGAATCTGGCCCAGGAACGGCACTGTCATCTCTGCGGCCATTTCGCGCCCACCACCCTTCTTGAAGATATCCACCACTTCGTTGCACTTCGGGCATACAAAGCCACTCATGTTTTCCACAATGCCATATACGGGCAGTTTAAGTTGGCGACAGAAGGTTACCGATTTGCGCACATCCACCAGGGCCACCTTCTGGGGAGTGGTTACCAGAACCGCACCCGTGCCCTCGTCGAGAAGCTGGGCAATGCTTAACGGTTCATCCCCGGTGCCGGGAGGGCAATCCACTACCAGGTAGTCGAGCTCGCCCCAGTTCACATCGCGGATAAACTGCTGGATAACCCCTGCTTTCATGGGCCCACGCCAGATCAGGGCGTCATCCTGCTCCTGAATCAAAAAGCCGATGGACATCACCTTGATATCGTGTTTCGGCACCGGTAACATCAGGTCGTTTTCCACCTCAGGGCGCTGCAATTCCAGACCCATGAGGGTAGGCACACTGGGACCATGGAGGTCGATATCGAGTAGCCCCACCTTGGCACCTTGCTTCGCCAGACTCAGGGCGAGATTTGCTGAAGTAGTGCTTTTGCCCACTCCGCCCTTGCCCGACATTACCAGGATCTTGTGTTTGATTTTGGCTAGATTCGCCTGGATCTGCTCTTGTTGCTGTTCTTGGTCACACTGTTTTTTATCTGCATCACTGCAGCTGCTGCTTTTGTCGCAGCTATTACAGGGGGTGTCACTCATGTTTAATCTCCTTGGTATCCATAAAAAAAGATTGGTATGAAAAATGTGTCTGAAGACTAATCCTGTCGCCAGAGGGTTGTCAAATGGTTCTAAACACTCAAACGGTGCGAGCAAAAATTTTTGTCAGATTGTTGTTTGTGTTTCGTATCCTCGAAAATATATGCAAATAACTAGAATAGCGTTTTATTTTATTGACCGCATGTTGCGAAGTTGCTAGCTTTTCTGACTCTGTATTTGGACTGCCACGGTAGAAAAGCGTTACTTCACATCTGTTAATCATGAAGGGGAAAAGCCGATGCAAAAAAGAAGAAAGATGAGAACATTAATAGCGGGCATTGTAGCCGTACTGATGCTGGCATCACCAGCGTGGAGTGCCATTGATTTTTTTGGTACTGCCCGTGTATTGCCGACGTATTATGATGATTTTGATTTCAATGATAGTGAAAGTGATGGCTTGATTGTCAACGAAGGTGGACTCGTCAAAGGTGCGCACATGCGTGCCGAACTGCGTCTGGGCTGGAAGGCCGTAGGAGATAAATGGTCGGTGAAGATGATCACCGAGGCGGATGTCATTATGCAGAAAGATACGGCTGACCGCTCATTCTATACATCTGCAAATAAGGAATATAATCCGAATACCGGCGGTGAGTTTGGCATTGAACGTGTTGAGTTGCTGTACGAATTCAATCCTGCCATGGAACTGCAGACCGGTTGGGATGTCCGTGCGCTGGATATTCGGACTGGTGGATTGTTGTATGGTGATGATCATCCCTTTATCGGCTTCCGCGGCGATCTTTCACCTGAAACCAGCTATGAATTACTTTACATCCCTATTCAAAACTACATTGATGTAAAAGGACAGTTAGAGGATAAATATTTAGATGCAGTAGATGGGAATGACTGGCGTGTTTACAGCCTTAAATTGAACCAAAAGATCGGTACTTTCGATTTGAGCCCCTTCTATGCCTACAGTGACAATGACAGCAGTGAAGCGCAGGTGCACTACTATGGTTTTGAGATCCTGGGTAAAGCGGGGATGCTCAAACCTTCATTTGAAATTGTATTTGCCGATGGTGAGTTTGACAACGGTAGGGATATCTCTTCTATGGCGGCTTTTGCCGGATTGGAACTGGAGGTGTCCAAAGCATTTACTCCATACGTAGCTCTGCGCTACACACAGGGGGACGATGATGCCACGGATGATGATGTTGAAGGTTGGGTTGGTATTACCGATATTGGACGCTTTACTCCGCTCATGGGGATGGATGGCGGCATTCTCAGCGAGGATCTGGGACAGAGTTATGGAGCCACCCTGTACTCCTACGCACCCGAAAGAGCTCTTAGGACAAATCGTTACGGAGGTATCGGCAATGGTGGTTCTGGAGATAATCCCGGTCAGCTCATAGCGGCAATCGGCGCTAAGGGTGATCTGTCGCACTGGGTGGATAAGCTCAGCTACAAAACCCAGATGTTCATGATCTGGTATGATGAGACCGATAATCTGAATAACAAAATGAATCCGGGAGAAAAGGTGGATGATTACGCCGGTACCACCTTTGACCTGCAGTTTAAGTACGCCTTGGACCCGAACTTCAGCCTCGGGTATATCTTAGGGGTCTTTGTCCCCGGCGATGGCATAGAAGATCAGTTTGGTGATGATCCCGCAATGACGAATTGCTTGTCCTTTGTATGGAGTTACTGATCCGCAGAGTTTCACTCTCAAACAGATGATATGAATGTTATGCAGGCCTCCGGTGCTATCAGGTATCGGGGGCCTGTGTGTTTAACAAACTCGCAATACCACATCCAGGGGTTCCCCTGTAAAGGATTAAAGGTAGCGAAGCATTCCTGAAGCAGATGGTGGAATTATGCTGAAGTCTAAGTTAAGTTGTTGGGTATAGGTTTTAAATAATTGCCTGAGGAACAGATTTGACGCTATGAAGGGAAAGCTATAGGCATGCCCACACCAGCAGACAACGGAATAAAAACAGAACGTTTTGATATTGCCGGAATGAACTGTGCCAACTGTGCCGCCACTATTGAAAAACGCCTCCGGGCATTGGAGGGGGTGGAAAAAGTCGCAGTTAATTTTGCGCGCAATAGTGGCCAGGCTACGTATGATCCCACCCGTACTAACCCCGAAGAGATATATGCCGCAGTACGTGATTCCGGATATCAGGCGTGGTCTCAGGCGCAACGAAGCGAAGCCCGTAACATGGCAGCGCAGCAGTCCCGGCGGGAACAACTGAATCTTATCGTGGCTACTGCTGGGGCCGTGCCTATCATGCTGTTGATGTTTTTTCCTGTGTTTGGCGTTGCGACTCCCTGGATAGTTGCGGCTCTCGCAACGGTGGTGCAATTCAGTGCCGGACTTGGATTCTATACCAGTGCATGGAAGTCCCTGCGCAATTGTGCAGCCAATATGGATGTACTGGTCGCGCTTGGGATTACCGCGGCGTACGGTTATTCGGTGCTCGCACTGCTCGGTGTTTTGGGGCCGGATGCAACGGTGTTCTTTGAAACCAGTGCCATGCTTATTATGTTTATCCGCTTTGGTAAATGGCTCGAAAGCAGAGCCAAGGGGAGGGCCGGAGCGGCATTGGAGCGTTTGCTACATCTGCAGGCGGATCGCGCGGTACTGTATGAAGATGGCACGGAACGCGAGGTGGATATCGCAGAGGTAAAGCCTGGAGACCGCCTTCTGGTGCGGGCCGGAGAAAAGATCCCCGTGGATGGAACCGTAGTGGAAGGGGAGGCTGCGGTGGATGAATCGATGCTCAGCGGAGAATCGATCCCCGTTAGCAAGGAGGCTGGTGCCGAGGTGAGCGGGGCCACCATCAATCGCTCCGGGCGGCTGGTGATAGAGGCTACGCGCGTAGGGGATGAAACTGCTCTGGCGCAGATTGTGCGTATGGTGGAAGAGGCCCAGGGTGACAAAGCCCCTATTCAGCGCATTGCCGACCGAGTTTCCAATTATTTTGTTCCGGCTGTACTCATGGTAGCTATTACCACATTTGTAATGTGGCTGTTCGTACTCGATAGCACCTTTCTGTTTGCATTTCAGATGGGGATTTCGGTTGTAGTGATCGCTTGCCCCTGTGCATTGGGTCTTGCTACTCCCACCGCTATTATGGTGGGCAGCTCAGTGGGCCTTGAGCGTGGCATTCTGTTTAAAAAGGCGGCGGTGCTGGAACAGATCTCTCGTCTTGAGGTTCTTCTTCTGGATAAGACCGGCACCCTGACCAGCGGAACATTTCAAGTGCAGGAAGTGCATGCTTGTGCCAGCACATCAGATGATGAGGTGCTACGTCTTGCTGCCTCCATTGAAGAGGGGAGCAACCATCCTCTGGCCCGAAGTATAGTGGAACAGGCACGCAAGCGTGAGTTGGAATGGGAGACCATTGCCAATGTTAAAGAGATTGGCGGGCAGGGGATGCAGGCACAGATTGACGGACAGCAATATTGTTGTGGACAACAGAGTCTGCTGGAACGTAATGGTGTCGATATTAGCAGTGTGCAGGAACATGCACACCGGCTTGCGGCCGCAGGCAACTCCCTGGTTTTCCTCGCCCGGGAAAAGGAGGTCCTGGGAATTATTGCCCTAGGAGATGAACTCAAGCCTGATGCCGCTGGAGTTATTCATGATCTGCAGGCTCTGGGCTTGATTTGTGTCCTTCTGAGTGGAGATCGGCGCGCGGCTGCTGAAGCGGTGGCGAAGAGAATAGGGATTGAACAGGTTGAGGCTGAAGTAGTGCCAGAGGGAAAACTTGACGTGGTACGCAACTACCAGCGGAACGCCGACTTTGTGGGTATGGTGGGCGACGGCATAAATGACGCTCCTGCGCTGGCTCAGGCCGATATCGGTATCGCCATCGGAAGCGGTACCGATGTAGCCAAGGAAACGGGCGATCTGATCCTGGTAAAAGATGATCTGCGCGATATTGAGCGCGGTATTCGTCTGGGTCGCTTTACCCTGCGCAAAATTAAACAGAATCTGTTCTGGGCGTTTTTCTATAACACGCTTGGGATACCCCTTGCCGCCGGAGTGCTGTACCCTGCATTCGGAATCTATCTGCGCCCGGAGTATGCAGGTCTCGCGATGGCGTTCTCCAGTGTTTCGGTGGTACTTAACAGTTTGCTCCTGCGGCGTACTTTCCGGGCATAATATCTCTAGTCTATCAATGCTTAGAACATAAGAGGATGAAATGATAAATTTGAAGCGGTGTATGGTTTTTGTGCTTGTGATGCTCGCAGTGATGTTGTGCTCCCTGGGCATTGCAGCAGACTGGCCCCAGATTGAAAAACGCCTTGCCACCTGGGACGGCGCTAAGGAGGTGCAGTTGCCTGCAGAAGTCGATCCCCTTGAGGATCCTCTCTTTGCTCCTGTGGTGGAATTGTTCCTTAACGAAGGGTTTGCAGTACGAACCGAGACGCAAGCTACTGCGCCGGACGGCCTGATTCTCAAACAGCATCAGGGGGAGAGTGGCACGCGCCTGGTGCTCTCCCGCGCGCGCGACGGGGCACTCCTTGCTCTTGAGCCGCTTTCGGGTACACCACCAACCGGAACCAGCATAGCCGGAGACAGTACCGAAGATAAGATGCAGCACAGTACAAGCGGCTCGGATGCCAAAATGCTCTCCACCTCCTCTGTGTCCCGGCCCCGCAGAGTCACTGCCCCTGCACAGCCGTTGCGTATCGAATCAGGTTCACAGGTTCACACTATGGGGATGCGTTCTGCCTCGCCTTCCGCATCCGGTGCTGGAGAGCTGGTGGATATGCCCGGCACTCCCCGCAGCATTGCCACCTGGGCTGCAGCTGAGGCTGCTGCGCAGGATTTTCATCTGTTTGCCCTGTATGATAGTAAGCTTATTCATTTCTGTTACCGTTCCGGTCGTCTGGAACAGATAGCCGAATTTATCCCGCCAGCGCGGGTATCGCGCGCACTGCGCTTGGAATGCAGTGATTTCGACGGAGATGGAGTTCCGGAGCTCGCGCCGGTGTGGGTCGAAGATGTCTATAGTGTCGATGAGGGGACCGAATCACGTCTGCATTCATGGATTGTGAAGGTTCGTCCTGAAGGAGGCATGAAAGTCGGTAGCCCCGATCTCAATGGATATCTGGCAAAGGTGGAAGGGCAGCTGTATCTGCAGGAGCGCGGTGAATACAGTGCGTTTGCCTCTGACGTGTATGCGGTAGAGTTTGCCAACGGGACATATCGCCCCAGCGACACTCCGGTATCACAGGCGCAGCACTGGATTTTCAACCATGCGCGTTGGCCCGACAGCGGGCGGGTGTTGATCTGGAACGATGACCAGCGTCTGGTGCTTGCAGCACGCTCTGGTGTAAGTCAAGGGCATGGCACCTACGCTACAGGTACCCTGCTATCCGATTTTGGTTCCTACTTGGGGGCGAGCATCTACGTGCCACTGGAGGAGCCGGAATATCGCAGTGGTTTTTCTGCACATGATAAAGTGATGTCGCAAAAAATACATGTTCCGCGGCGTATGCTGCCCCATGGTAAGGATCTGTTTACTCTGGCACGTGGGCGTGAAGCGGGGATGCCTCTGGTGGGGAAACCTTCCGGACAGGATAAACTGGTGCAGATCAATGTCGGGCAGACCGGGTTGCAGGCGCGCTTTCCCTTCACTCCGGTGAATGCGTTTATCCTGGACTTCGATCTTATGGAGCAGAAGGATAGAGGGCTGAGTTCGGTTTTGCTGCTGAATGAGAAACAGGATGGTAAGGGGAAGGCCTACCTGCAGGTGCAACATGTAGATTAGAACTATAGCGCGGAAGAGACAGCCGTTTTACGTTCAGCTGTTTTCTTCCTGGATCTCAAATTTTTTCATGCGGTAGCGGAGGGTGTCGCGACTCATCCCCAGGGTTTTTGCAGCGCGGGTCTGATTGTAGTCATGCTGCTGTAACGCCATGATGATTAGTTCGCGCTCCACTCCCTCCATAGTTATCCCTTCGGGGGGAAGTTGGATTTGAATCCTGTTGGCCCCATTCGCACTTATGACTCCGGGATACTGGGGGGTAGCGTATTTCTGTCGCGGGGTGGTGACCTCTTCAGGAAGATGCTCCGTGTCTATCTCCGACCCGGAGCCTAGCATCATGGCACGTTCGATGGTGTTGCGCAGTTCGCGCACGTTACCCGGCCAGGTGTAGCGTTCCAGGGTCTGCATAGCTGCATGGGTGATGCCACTGAAGTCTTTGCCGTATTCACGATTCAGGCGTTTGATGAAGTAGTCGACCAGGGTTGGCAGACATCCGCGGCGCTCACGTAGTGGCGGCAGGCGGATAGTCAGAACGTTGAGGCGATAATACAGATCGCTGCGGAACTCGCCACGCTCCACCAGGGTAGGAAGGTCGCAGTTGGTTGCGGCAACAATGCGCACATCCACCTTGAGATTTTCCCGTCCTCCTACGCGACGGAACGCACGGTTTTCAATCACCTTGAGAATCTTTGCCTGCATCGATAGGGGCATATCACCTATCTCATCCAGAAAAACTGTGCCCCCCTGAGCACTTTCAAAAATCCCCTTCTCTTTGGTGCTCGCATCAGTAAACGCACCTTTTTCATGCCCGAAGAGCTCATTTTCGAGAAGATTCTCCGGAATTGCGGCACAGTTTACCTCGATGAAGGGCTGGCTACGCCGCTCACTGTAATCGTGGATTGCTTTTGCAATCAACTCTTTGCCGGTTCCGCTCTCTCCCAGGATGAGGACGGTTTTGCAGTCGCTTTCGCCGCAGATTTTAATCAGCTTGAACACCTCCACCATCTGTTCTGAGCTGCCGATGAGTTGGTCCAATTCTTCTTCAGATCTGGTATGTCTGACAGGCTCTGAAGAAGCCTGCTTTTTTTCATTCAGACGTTCAAATACATTCTTCACCGTTTTTTCTACGTGGGTAAGCTTGAACGGTTTGCCCACGTAGTCGTCCGCACCCCCTTGCAGAGCTTTTACAGTGCTGTCCAGATGTGCATCCGCGGTGATCATTATCACCCCCACATGTGGTTTCTGTTCCTTGAATTTATGCAGGAGCTCCAACCCGTTAGCATCAGGGAGGCAGATGTCCAGGAGTACCAGATCTGGCTCGAACTGCGCAAAGTGCTCAATCGCTTCCATGCCACAATTAGCGGTTTCAACTGCATAGCCGCCTGATTTCATGGTTTCAGCCAGCGACCAGCACACCATCTTTTCGTCATCTACAATCAGAATCTTTTGTTGCGCCATTATCTGAGCACCTCTTGAATCTGGTTTGGATTTTGCATCGTTACAGGCGGATGTTGATCGACTGCTGAGAACCATGCAAAAAGCTCTCCTATTCTGCAGATCGGGGAATTGATGGAATATTCTTTCATAAAAGTGGCGCGAAGGGCGAGAAAATATCGCCTTCTCCGTCAGATGACACAGTTATATAGGGTTATTTGGCTCACCCAGGGTGCGCCATGGGAGGCAAATAGGGGCAAATGCCCCAGTTGCGCTGGATTTTTAAATGCTCTGTCCCTGGTGTTTGTCGCAATACTTATGCACGTATGGGGCACATTGGGAGTATGTGCTTCCACGGCGGCGCAGATTGACTGCGTTGCTGTTATTGAATGCGACATTATGGAGCAGACCTTTTCCTATCCCTCCCATCTCTACTACGACGCTCAGGAAGATGAGATCTACATCACCGATTCGGGCCACAACCGGGTGGTGGTTTGCAGCAGTAATTATTTCCCAATCTATGAATTCGGCAACAGCGGTGCAGGTAATTTCGGGGGGATGGAACGGATTGACGGTACCCTGGCGGTGGTGGCGCGGGATCAGCGTCAATCTACTGAGGGCGTGAGGCTCGCGATGTTCGATGATGCATTTCTCCCTGCCCCTGACCTGATACTGCGCGGATATCCCCAGATTGAGGGGCAGACATTTCTGCCCGCGCGCGTGGTGCAGGGTAAAAACTCCAGACTGTATGTTGTGTCAGAAAATGGAGGTCCGGTGTATGTGTTCAACCCAGAGGGAACCTTTCTCCATCTGCTCAAACCGCACGACACGGTGCTTGGGATCAGAGAGACAGCAACAGTCAAAGATGTCGCGGTGGATGAGAGCGGACGCATCTATCTCCTGAGTGAGCAGCGTGGCAGGGTTTATGTATACGACCAGAATGAGATCATGCTCTTCAAGTTCGGGCAAAAGGGGGGCGACCGTGGCAAGCTGGCGCGCCCACGCGGTATCGCGGTAAATGCTAAGCGTGGAGAGATATACATTGTCGACTATCTGCGCCATGCGGTGTCCATATATACCCTGCAGGGGAATTTTGTAGATGAGTTTGGCGGTAAAGGGGTCGGCAGAGGCTGGCTGTATTACCCTTCCGACGTAGAGGTGGACGGAAAGGGGAATGTTCTTGTAGCGGATACCTTTAATCATAGAATTCAAGTTTTTGCCCTGCCGTAGGCAGGCTTATGGGTTTCACCTCGCATATGTACGGGTGACAAATTCAATTTTAATCAGGAGGTACAACAATGAAATGGAGATTTTTTTTAACGCTGAGCGCGTTGCTGGTGTTTTCAGGTGCCAGTAGCGCAGTTGGGGCAGAGCAGACCCAACTGCAGGTATCGGATTGTGACAAGTGCCACAGCAGCATCGTGACCGATGTCGCGGCTAATGGTGGGTTGCACTCCACAGCGGTTACCTGTCTCGAGTGCCATCTGGAACATCCCCCGGAAGGGACGAATGCGATACCCGCGTGCAGTATGTGTCATGCTCCTGCGATAAGCGCACACTATCAGGTAGACAACTGCGCCAAATGTCATAATCCGCATCATCCCCTTGCTATCGACCTTGCTGCCGCAGCTGACGTTAATCCGGTGTGCGTTTCCTGCCATGAGAACGAAGGGGCCCAGCTGCAGGAGTACCCCAGCCTGCATACGGAGTTGAGTTGTACGGCATGTCACCAGGAGCACGGTGAATATCTGAGTTGTCTCGACTGTCACGGCCCGCATGTGGAAGGGCAGACCTATGATGACTGCTTCACCTGCCATAAGCCGCATAAGCCGACGGTTATCCGTTATCCTGAAACCTCTCCGGTTTCCTACTGCTCCGGCTGCCACGTTCAGGCTACGCAGGATCTGGCGCAAAACCGCACCCGCCACCATGATCTGAAGTGTGCGTATTGTCACAAGACCCAGCATAAGTCGATCCCCGCATGTGAGACCTGTCATGGCAAGCCACACGAGAAATCGATGCATAACGCCTTCCCGGATTGCCTCAAGTGCCATGTAGATCCGCATGCGTTGGCCAAATAGGCTTTAAGATCCTGCAGTTCAATATTGCCCCGGAATGCGAGGCATTCCGGGGCTGGAAATAAAACCGTAAATCAAGGAGTCATATATGAAATTGTCAGGAAGAAGGATGTTGCTCCCCCTCGCCATGATTGCATGTGCACTGTTGGTGTGGGGTTGTGTAGAGTCGGGAGTGGGGATGAGTGGTGCTTCCGGGGTACAGACCCTCAATAAACCGGCACCGGAGCCTGAAGCGCAGAACGGTACAGTCGAAACTGCGGATAAGGCTGAAAAGGTTGCGGAATCAACTGAGGAGCCGGAAAAGAAAAAGGCGGTGCAGGAGAAACAACCTGCAATGACGCCGCAGGAGATGGCTGCAGTGGAAGATCCGTATGCTCTTGATCTTAAACCACTCAGCACCCCGGAATGTGGGCGCTGCCATTTCAGCGTGTTCACCGACATTAAAGATGCGGGTGGCAAACATCAGCTCGATTGCACCTACTGCCATGAAGAGTTCCATACCTACAAACCCGGCAAAGATTGGGCCGAAGTTGTTCCGGCGTGTAACACGTGCCACGGTGCAGCCCATGGGGAGAGCTATATGGAGTGTCTCGCATGTCACGAAAATGCCCACGCCCCGGTAGCTTCAATGATAGGGCTGAGCCAGCTTGAGTCGGATTGCGCCAAATGCCACGAACCTCAGGGGCAGGAGCTGGCACAAAATCCCAGCGCGCATACAGACTTGAGCTGCAGTAGTTGCCATCACAGTCAGCATGGGAATATCCCGGATTGTATCGAGTGTCACGCCGAGCCGCACGTGGCGTTTGAGCAGAACAGTGGCTGCGTCGGCTGTCATCCGGTGCACTCCCCCACCAATATCGAGTACGGGCAGGAAGTTGCCAATAACGTGTGTGCGGGCTGCCATCAAAGTGTAAACACCAAGCTCGCCAATAGCCAGAAGAAGCACGGCACCTTGAGCTGCGTCTACTGTCATGAACAGAACCATGGTTATATCCCGGCATGTCAGGATTGTCATGGCAAGCCGCATAGCGACGCACTTCTGTCACGCTTTAATGCCTGCACCGATTGCCACGGTGAACCGCACGCCTTGGTTCTTCCGGGCCAGTAACTGCTGCGGATGAAATGAGATTTTATGTAATGCTCACAGGAATCGGGGTGCTGCTGTTGTTGGCGGCACCCCGGTTTGCTGTAGCAGATCCCATAAGTTGGAATGCCAACTGGAACTACTCGCGGAGTGGTGGGGAAGAGCAGGATGTACGCTGGAATATGGGGGAGAGCTACGCCGCCTCTATAAGCCGCGATATCAGCCGCGCCATGAATACAGGTGCATCCGTGCGCTACAGCCAGCAACGTGATGGAGAAGATCAGTGGCAGGGTAGTCTCAACCCCAGCCTTTCGTGGGGATTGCGTAATGATCTCTTCAGTTTGCAGTTAGGTGGGAATGAGAGCCGACGTAAAAGGCGTGGAAGCGACGAGGCGATAAGTCGGGCGCTGAGCAGCAGTTTCGGCACCTCCCTGGAAGAAAAATGGCCCCAGCTTCGCCTCAATTACAGTCGCAGCGAAAACTACGATAAAGCTTCTCCCCCGCGCCAGGACAGTTGGAGTGATAGCTATAACGGAAGCCTTAACTATGCATGGGGCGGGCTCGAGACGTTCTACAGCGGGCGTTACAGTCGCGGTGCAGATGAGATCAATAAGAGTGAAAATGACGCTACATCGCATATGGCAAAGCTTGATGGGAGCTATTCCTTCTGGCAGCGCCGCCTGCAGTGGAGTTTTTCCGGCCAGTACAATGAAAATGAAAACACCTCCACGGTGCGCTCTCAGAGCGGTACCATCGTGTTGATCTCCCAGTTTGTCTCAGAGCAGTACTCCGGTTTTGACCAAAATCCTATTTTCAGTGAACTTGGGCGTAACAACGCTCTAGGTGATGGGAATGAAGAGGGGATAGCGCAGGAATGGGAGTATGACGTTGACGAAGATCTAAGTATTGCGGCCCGTCTTGATCGGCAGGATCTGGATCAGATTGAGATGGTATTCATGGGAGAACCCGACCCCCTGTTCCGCCAACAGCTGCGTGCTACCCTGTATGTAAGCTCCAACAACCGCGACTGGGAGAGGAGTAATATTGTCCTGCAGCAACGCTGGGAAGAAGACCCGGTGTTTGAGCGCTGGAATCTGTTTCTGGATTTGAACAGCACTCTGAATGCACCCTATGTAAAGGTTGTATTTGCTGAACCGGGCGGAGTCTGGGATCCGGTGCAGATAAGTGAGTGTTACTGGAATCGCGCCGTCGTGGCGACCGGCGATGAAATAAGCACTACTACAACCTTTGAGCGTTATGAATACCAGACCAATGTGAATGTGCGCCCCCTGCAGAACTGGTATCTCAGTGCAAGCTATGCCTATGACCTCAGCACTCCGGGCCAGGGGGCGGAGACCGAAGAGGTGCAGCAGAGCTATGGTATACAGTGGCAGCCCGGTACGTCAGTGTCCTTCCAGGCACGCTACAGCGAAAACGAAACCATCATGGAAGAGCAGGAAAGTGAGACTGGACGTAACTGGTCGCTCTCCTCGCAGTTGGATCCTTTGAACACCCTGGCGGCAGCGTTAAGTTTCAACTGCAGTGAAAACCTTATCGAGGCAGAACTCCAGAGTCGCACCTACACCGCAAGTTCCAATCTCGCTGCGCAACTCCTCCCCGACTGGTCCGCAAGCCTCAACGCGAGCTGGTCGCAGAGCAAAAACATGCTCAACGATACCGAGGTAACCTCAAACTCCTGGAGCTTTGATACCACAGCGCAGCTGCGCCCCAGTGTGTTGCTCAGCATGTACTTCAATCACGGCGCCACCACCACCGAACAGATACGCGGGGATGAGGATTCCAGCAGCTTCGACTGCGGCATGAGCCTCAATTACCGTCCTTCGGATGTGCTGCAGAACAACAATAGCATCAGCTATGATCGCAACGCAGACAGTGTCAGTTGTTCAAGCAACGTCTCTTTCCGCTTGAGCAGTGAATTGCAGAGCAATCTTTCGGCCTCCTATACCTTTGAGGACGATGTTACGCAAAGTTATAATGCATCGCTCGTGTGGCTCACCACACGGCGCTTGAGCCTGCGCCAGAGTGTGCAGTATTCGAAGGCCGACACCTCCCAGTGGAGCTATTCCGCCAACTGCAGTTACAGCTTCTAATCTCCAGACAGAATAAAAGGTTGCGAACGAATACTCGGTACTTTTTTTGCATAGTACAGAACCCTTGAGTAAAGAAAAAATGTGCGAAAGGCAGATTTAATCATGTGGAAGATAAAGCATTGGAGGGGTGTGGCCCTGAGCCTGTTTCTGGTTTTGCAACTCAGCGCATGCGCGCCTCTGCCCGACTACCATACCGATCCGGCGCTGGCGACGGGTTTTGTAAAACGGGTGGCGGTCTTGCCTCTGGCGAACCATACCCAGGAGCGCTTTGTGGAAAAGCGTGTTCACGACCTCTTGAGTACCCAGATCATGAGTCTGGGATTTTTTGAAGTACTCGAGAAAGGTGATCTGCGCCGCTTCCTCAACGATGAAGTGCAGGGGGAGGACAAGAGCGCAATCCCCCACAGTACTGCCCGCCGTCTCGGACGCGAGTTCGGCCTGCAGGCGTATATGGCCGGGGCGGTGGAAGATTACACCATGGAGCGCAACGGCAGTTACTCCTATCCGGTGGTTACGGTGACCCTGCGCCTCGTGGATATCGAAAGCGGCAAAATTCTGTGGCAGGCAAACCACTCAGCGTCCGGTTACAGCACTACCGACCGCATCCTGGGGCTTGAAAGCGAAGGACTCCAGCAGGTTGCGCGTCAACTGATAGAGGATGTTCTGCTTACCCTCACTTATTAACTGCAGGAGTATCCATGGCTACATGGTTTTCCCGCATATCCCGGTTACTGCGCCTCCACCTGCTTATGCTGGTGTGCCTGTGCTGCAGTGTGACACCGGGGCCGGGTGCCGAGCCCGAAACACGTCTGGCGCTGTTGCCGGTGGCAGATGTGAGCGGGGGTAATGTATCCTGGGATCGCGAACTCCATAATGAGCTGAATGAGGCCCTGGTGGGCGCGGGGTATGCCATGGCTGATCCGGAAGCGGTGCTGAATGTAGTACGGCGCCTGCGACTGCGCAACCTGGGCGAGGTAGGCAGCTTTGCGTGTAGCCAGATGGGTGAGATCCTCAAGTGTGATTACCTCCTCAGTGTCAATATCAGCGAATCAACTGGGGGAAATGACCCAGCACTGGGTCTTTTGCTCCAGTTGTACCGTGCAGAAGATGGGGCTCCGGTGTGGGGGAAGAGTATTTGCTACTCAGCCGCGCAACAAATATCATTATTAGGACTTAATGCCGACACCGGTCTCGAGCAGATGCGCGTGCGCGGGGTTGACGCTCTCGTGGAGCAGATCCAGGATATGCCAATAGAGAATATGCCGCAGCTCAACCATGTTTCATCCTATGCGGTACAGGTGGTTGATATGCCCAAGCGCCTGTTGCGCTGTGGCGCACCCCTCAAAATCAGACTCAAGGTGCGAACCGGGGTGGATGTAACAGCGTTGTACCTGCAATTAGGAGATAATATCGCCGCCCTGCAACCCACGGATCAGATTGATATCTATTATGCGGAAATACAATCTCCGCAGGCGGCGGGTGAATACCATGTCGAACTCCTGAAATCGCACCCTGACTCCGGAAAGGGCAAATGTGTAGATGTGGCACATGTAGAAACCGTGTGCAGCGCGCCCCAATTGGCGCTGGAATCCTCTGCGGATGCGCGTGCCGGAAAGGAACTGCCGGTGTTCAGCAAACGTCTGGTAGTGCGCCCGCGCATGCAGAAGAAGCGTCCGGTGGCACGCTGGTCGTTCAAGGTAACCGATCAGAATAATAATAAAGTGCTGGAACAGAACAGTTTCGGAGATCTGCCCCCGGCCATGTACTGGCGCGGTACCGATGCACGCAGATTCCCCCTCCCTTCAGGACGCTACACCGTTACCGTGGAGGTAGAGGACGAGGCAGGGTTCTCCTCCAGCGCGGATACACAGGTGTACCTGCAACAGCCGCGCGAAGAAATTGCGAGCGTCACCCAGGTGCAGGAAGAGGGGAAAAGCGCACTCTTACTTAAAAGTACCGGAACAGGGGCAGAGGGGGCTGAAGATGCTACATGGAAGGTCTATGTCACCGATCGCAATGGCGACACCCTGCACGAGATCGCGGGGCAGCAGCTTCCGGCTCGTGTTGAGCTGCCGCAGCATCTCGCCGGCGATGATGAGGTTTTCTGCCAGGTGTACGTAAAAGACAGCATGGGCAACCGTTTCTGGAGCGATCCCACCCAGGTAGAAGAGTATATAGCTGCGGAAGAAAAAGAGGAGAGCGAAGAGCAGAAGTTTGTATGGAACGCCGAATTCTAGCCTGCAGGGGTAAGCGCCTGCATCTGAGGTTTATTCTTCTCGCAGGATACCTGAGTGTGTATTTTATTACGGGATGTGCCCCGGGCCCCGATAGCGTATATACTGTGCCCAAGCCGCAGACGCGTCTGTGCCGGGTGGCACTTCTTCCCCTGTTGAATGAAAGCGAAGATACGTCAGCAACCTCTCTGTGTTATCGTACCATGCTCACCGGGCTCATAGCTGCACCTGAGGTGCAGATCTCCAACCCGACGGATATGAAAAATATCCTGCGCCGGCGCGAGATCTTCCCGAGCACTATATATGCGGCCCCGCCTCATGTGCTGAAAGATATAGGCGCCGAGCTCAGTGTGGACGGGTATCTGAGGGTTAAGATTCTTGCCTATGAACAACGCAACGTGGGCCGCAGTGGCAAGGTGCCACATATTGCCCTTCAGCTTGAACTTCTTCAGATGGATGGTAGCCTGGTGAGCCAGTTGTTTCATGCGCGCAGCGGCGATGAATACCGCAGTCTCATGCACTACGGAGTAATCCGCACCTACACCGGCCTCCTTTCGCGCATGATGGAAGAGATCATTCAGCGCTGGGATGAGCAGGGGCAGATCGGGTGTGATTGAGATGGTACATCTTGAAAAAGCCGAAGATTGATACAAAACAGGGTTAAAATTAAAAGGAGCTTAATTGTATGTATAGATGTTTGGGCTATGTGTTGCTTGGCGTATTGCTCTGGGTTCAACCAGCGTCAGCCTGGTTCTGGGAAAGCAATATCCTCGCTACCATTAATGAGCGCGAGTATAGCGTTGAGGACTACAACTCCTGGTGGCAGCAATGGCGCGAACCGGGGATGAAGATCCCCGACACCCCTGACTCCTTTGTGAACTTTCACCTCAAAGTGCAGGAAGCGGAAACCATGGAGCTCTATACGCGCCCTGCGTATCAGCGCAAGGTCAATGTGTTCCGTAAGGTGCGCTCCCTGATGCTTCTACGCGAGGAGGAGATCCTCGCCAAGGTTGGCGAACCTACCAAAAAACAGCTGCGCGAACTCTACGAGGAGCGCTATCTACCCCGTTTTACCCTCCTGGCGGCGCGATTCGATACCAGGGAGCAAGCGCAGGCGTTTCTTGCCGCTGTTGCCGACACTTCACCTGAGGAGGCACTTGGCGCCATGGAGCTGGAGGTGAAGGAACACCTCGCACGCCTGGAACAAGCGTATAAAGAGCGCCTTTCGCCTGAAGTATGGGAACATGTGCTGAGCCTGGAGCTGGGAGCCTGGGGGGAACCCTACCAGTGGCAAGAGGTGTGGAACCTGATGCAGGTGGAAGAGGAACACTCCTTTGATCCCCAGCATTTCGCCCACGTGCGCTCCGCCCTCGAGAACCAGTGGCGCGAGCAGCGCCGCGCCGAACTAAATCGCGCGTTGCTCAACGATCTTAAAGAGAAGTACCAGGTGCAGATTCATCGCGAGCGTATTGACAAGCTCAGTGACGCCGGGGTGCCCGCAGAGCTCGAAGGGGAGGCGGGGATAACCTTTGACGGCAGCGAGATCGCCCTTGAGGTGCTTCACTCCGCGGCTCTCCAGGAGGTAGCAAAGCGCAGCAGTAGCAAGAACGATTTCACCTATGCGCAGGCACTGGATATTGTGGCCAGCGACATGGTAGCGCAGACCCTCACCGGTTTTGAGGCGATGCAGCGCCATTACGAGGAGCACTCCCCCTTCAAGGAGGTGTATACCTTCTACACCCAGTATCGCCTTACCAAAGAGCTGGAGCAGATGGTACTCAAGCCAGAGGATCTCGAGGTGAGCGCTGCTGAAGTAAAGCAAGCGTATGAGGAACAGCTGGAGCGTTTCAGTGTACCGGAGATGGTGTACATGGCGCGCGTAGAAACTCGGGAGGAGAAACTTGCTGACCAGTTGCGCGACAAACTCCAACGTGGCGAGCCCTTTGTCGAGGTGGTGCGTCCTCTCACTCCCGAAGGAGTCCCCACGCGCTGGAGCAACCCTGCTGAAGAGCCCGCTGCATTACAGCAAGCCCTTGAAGGGGCGGTGCCGGGGCAGAACTGGGTGGTTGAACTGGATGAACGCGTATGTTTTTTCAAACTTCTGCATCGTGAGCCCAAACAGGTACAGTCATTTGACCAGGTGAAGGAGCAATTACGCACCGAACTTGAACAGGATAAACGCCAGCAGGCGCTTGACAATCTGCACAAACGTCTCCGTTCAGCGTCTGGGGTAGAGGTGAACCAGCGCGTATGGGAACGAGCATACCGCGAGTTACTAAGGGAGGAATCGAGTGAAGCGTAATCTCTGCTATGTGATGGTGTTGTGTGTCAGTCTAGCGCTGGTGTGGGGGTGTAATCCGCGCAAACCACGGCGCATCGCAATCCAGAAGACGTGCCTCGAATGCCACGAAGAATACAACGCTTTAGCACAGCAGGCGATAGTCCACTCCCCAGTTGAGCAGAAGAGTTGTAATAAATGTCATCGCAATCATGGCATTATAGGCGGGGCATATCTGTTAAAATCTGTGCCCGAGGTGTGTTATTCCTGTCATGAAGAGTTCAGCCCCGCACAGCTTTCTGAAAACGTCCATCAACCTGTAGCGCAGGGGGACTGTAATGCCTGCCATCAGCCCCATGGGGGAGAGCACAAACACCTTCACCCTGTGCCAGCGCAGGAGTTGTGTTTTGAATGCCACGTGCGCACCGAGTATCAGAATGCGGGCCCGCAGGCTCACCCCCCGGTAGAGCAGGGGTGTGGCACCTGCCATGCTCCCCACAGCAGCGCCGCACCTAAACTCCTACACCAGGCTGAGAGCACCATGTGTGCCAGCTGTCATCCCGCCGCGTCTGTGAGTGCGGCACACGGAGGTATTGCAGCCACCCGCTGCGCCGAATGTCACGATCCCCACGGTGGGCGCGAACCCTCTCTGTGGCGCACCTCCGTGCATGCTCCGGTAGCTGGAGGTGAGTGTGCATCCTGTCATCAGGGTGGGGCACTAACCCTCCAGGCACCGCAAGAGCGCTTGTGTCTGCGCTGCCATGCCGAAGTACAGGATGGGGCAAAACGCGCTGACGGCCATGCCCCGGTAGTGGAGGGGAATTGTTCTGCGTGTCATGTGCCCCACGCCAGCGACAACACAGCGCTCCTTAAGAGCGAAGAGCGGGACCTGTGCCTTGGATGTCATGCAGATCTGAATCGGGGGGGGGCTCACCATCCCGATGCTGGCGCGCGCGACTGCCTCGAATGCCATGCCCCGCATCAGGCAGCTCCGGGGGCTGATCATCTCCTGCGCGCGTCTGAGAGTGGGGTATGTGTTGACTGTCATGCCTACCCTCCGATGGACACCACGGTACAGCACCCTCCGGTACAACAACAGGAGTGTCGGACCTGCCATGCGCTGCACAATGCCCCTGCACCGGGGTTGTTGAGCCGTCCTCAGGATAAACTCTGCGGTGGATGCCACAGCAGTATCCGCCTGGATATGGCAGCTCCATCCGTACATGCACCGTTGCTTCAGGGTAAGTGCAGTGCGTGTCATGCGCCTCATGGAGCAAAGCACACTGCGTTGCTGGATAAAACTGAGCCTGAGCGCTGCCTGCAGTGCCACGAAAACAGTGCTTCGCAGTACGATGCAGGCTTTGGCCATCCCCCCTTTGAAAAGGGGCGCTGCAGCGATTGCCATGAGTCCCATTCCGGCGCACATCCGTTCCTCCTCAATCAACCCGAAGGGGAGGTGTGCTACCGCTGCCATGCGCAGCAGCGCCCGGGCAAAGAAGCGCATGAGCACCAGCCCTTTGCCGAGCAGCGCTGCAGTGCATGTCATCAATCCCACGGGAGTGATATCACCGGATATCTGCGCCGCGAAAAACCCGATCTGTGCCTCGGGTGCCATACCGATATTGATCGCTTCTGGGAGTCAGGCACTGCGCATCAGCCCGCGCAACAGGGGGAATGTGCCGCCTGCCATGCGAGTCATGCGGCGACCCGCCCTGATCTGCTTGTGCAGGAAAGTGCACAGCTCTGTTTCGATTGCCATCAGCTAGATACGCAGCAGTTGGGGGAGATCCACGGAGGAATCGCTCCCGAGCCTGCTACTTGTACCACCTGTCACGATAGCCATGGTGGTCCGCAGCCCTCTTTGCTGTATCCAGTTCAGCACGCCCCGTTTGCGGATGGAAAATGTGCCGATTGTCACGAGGAGAGCACCCCATGATGGATCAAGGTCTCATGCATATTATTCAACGCGCTACCGGCTATGTAAGTGGAATACGTATGCGCGTAAATATTCTTATATTCGCGCTCCTGCTTCTGCTGGTGGTCCCCGGCGCTGCGCTGGCGCTTAACTGCGTGCAGTGTCACGATAGTATAAATTTTAAAGGCAAATACGAACACACCCCGGTAAAGAACAATGAGTGCGATGCCTGCCATAGTCTGCATGTTTCGCGTCATGCGGGACTCCTCCTGCACGAAGAGGCGCAGCTATGCAGCCAGTGCCATGCAGATGAAAGCGTACGTTGGGATCAAAGCCGTTACAGCCATGCGCCGGTACGTCAGGGGGAATGCACCGCGTGTCATGCCCCCCACGCCAGTGCCGAACCCGGTTTGCTGAAAGGTGCGCAAAAGCAGGTGTGTTCCACCTGTCACTCCAGCCTCGCACAAACCTCAGGCAAGCAGCATGCTCCCTTCGCGCGCGGTAAATGTGCAAGCTGTCATGCGGTCCACGGTAGTGATACCCCCGGCCTCCTGCGTAGCAACGGAGCGAAGCTGTGTCTGCCGTGTCATGACACCGGTGCGGCGTGGCAGCGCAAACACATGGGGGGTTCCGGGGCGGATATGGACTGTCTCGAATGTCACCATCCCCACGCGAGTACAGAGGATAATCTGCTGCGCGAATTGCAGCACCAGCCTTTTGCGGCGGATAGTTGCTCCACCTGTCACTCCGGCAGCAGCGCTGCACCCAAATGCCTTGAGTGCCACACCGATGTTCTACCCCAGTTCCAGCGCGTGCATACCCATCTGCAGGGGCAGGGGGATTCGGGCTGTGTAACCTGCCACAGTCCCCATGTGAGTAGCCAGAAAGGGCTTCTTAAGGGTGTGTCAGGCAGTGTGTGTCGCGATTGTCATGCGGATAAGTTAGTGCGCCGCGAGAGTGCCCTGCATGTGCATCCGCAGGCAAACCGCTGCAGTGACTGCCATGCCGGACACGGCTCAGATGAGCCCTACATGTTGCGCGACGGCCTTGCCAAAGCGTGTGATTCCTGCCACGGGGAACACAGCACCTTTACCCACCCCATCGGGGAAAATGCCCTAGATCCGCGCACCGGCACTCCCATGGACTGCATATCGTGTCATGCGCCCTGCACCGGCACCATGTTTGAACACAATTTACGTGGCGGGCGCGAACGTGGCTTGTGCCTACCGTGTCATCCCGGATATTGAGGTAGATATATGCGACCATCGAAGCACAGATATTTAATACATATAGCCTTGAGCCTGATCCTGGTGACATGGGTGTTTCCCGTTCCCTGCATCGGGGCCGATTGGGTCAACCAGTGGCGAGCCCCCGACCCTCAGGGCGAGGTGCGTCTTCAATCCGCTCTGGCGATTACCGTTGATCCGGAGCGCGAGCGCTTCTACCTCGCCGATGGCATTGCCGGTAAACTCCACGCCTTCGACTTTAAAGGCCAACACCTCTCCTCCTTCAGTGGCGAGGGCAAGCTGGGGGTGCCGATTTCCCTTACCCTGCGCCGCTCTGGACATTTCTGGCTTGTGGATCGCGCGGGGAATGCCCTGGTGCGCGTAATCCCGGAGGAGAAGCGTCTCGAACGTTTCCCCTTCCCCCTTCAGGGGCAGGGTGCCATGTTGCCGCACAAGGTGGTGTGGCACCCCGGCAGTGGTCTTCTGGTTCTTGATCGACTCAGTGGCCAGGTACTCGTGCTGGATGACAACCTCAAGGTACAGAAGCGCTACGGCTCCACATGTGTCGATGTGGTGAGTGCTGCCGGTTCGGTGTGGATTCTGCAGGAGGATGAAAGTGTCCTCAAAGTAGATCCACAATCTGATGGAAGCGTGCATAAAGTTCAACTTGATGCTGCGTTGCAGCGCCCTGTTGCATTGGAACGCACCCTCGAAGGGCAGTTTCTCGTCGCCGATCGAGGCCTGGCGCAGGTGCTGGTGTTTTCCCCCGAGGGGCGCCATCTCTACAGCATCGGTGCCAAAGGGCGCGGGGTAGGGCGCTTCAGTTCACCGCGTCAGATAGTGGTGCCGCAATCCGGTAGCCGAGCCGGTGCCATAATGGTGCTGGATGAAGTTAATCGCTGTGTAGATATGTTTGTGCGTTGATTTTTGGAGTTTAGTCGCTCAGACAACCGGGAGGTTTGTATGCCCCATGGCATCAAATACATATACTTGCGCATACCAGGTTGGGTATGTTTCACCTCAGTGTTTGTGTGTGTAATGCTGCTGGTGACAGCTCCGCAGGTGCATGCGCGTGTAGAGGGGCCATGTTCCAACTGCCACACCATGCACTACAGCCAGAACAATTCCATCCTCGAAGATTGGGACGAGGGCGGCCCCCATCAGGCCCTGCTCCGCAGTGACTGCATCGGGTGCCACAGCGGAAACAATACTGGCACAGCCGAGTGGGATACCCCTTTTGTAACCTCTCTTTCCGAAACACCCACCTACAACACCAGTGGTACCGAAAATAACACCACCACCCTTGCGGGGGGAAGTTTTTACTGGGTAAACCAGGCTGCCAACGATGCAATTGGAGGCGATGCCGCCGGGCACAATGTTGCCGGCATCTGCAATGGCGATGGAACGCTTCTTGTTCCACCCGGGTTTGACGGTGGCCGTGCTGCGGCAGACGGAACCATCCCGGGCAATGGAGTTTGGCCGAGCGGGCAGCAGGCAACCTGCGCCGGGATTTATGGCTGCCACGGTACCCACGCAGAAGCGGTGCAGACCCTTGCTATCCATGGTGCGCACCACGGCGATCTTGGCGGAGCCCGTACCAACCCCGGGGACTCTTCAGCCGCAGGGTACCGCTTTCTGGTGGGGATAGAGGGGTATGAAGACCCGGATTGGGAGTTTCAGCCCACTGCAGGTGCACACAATCAGTACAAGGGGGTCGACACCCCCGCAACCATCCACACCAGCACCATCAGCAGCCTGTGCGCGCGCTGCCATGGGGCGTATCATGATGATTCCGCCAACGTAGGCACAGGTTTCCCCTGGCTGCGTCATCCCACGGATTACGACATGGGCAATGCTGATGCTGATGAATATCGCAATTACGGTGGCAGTGGTGTAAATGATTATGTACCCGCAGTTCCGGTTGCAAGCGATGATATTGCCGATACCGGAGTGGTGTCCAAGGTGGCTTTTAATAACAATACAGCCATCGTCACCTGTGTCTCGTGCCACCGCGCGCATGGGAGCCCATACTACAAGGCGATGCGCTGGGATTACGCCGGCAGTGTCACCGGCGGCCTGTGCAGCGAATGCCACAGCAGCAAGGATTAGGTCATTATGCGTAGATATCTGCTTCTGGGAATGATTTTAATGCTGGGTAGCGGCATGCTTGCGCATGCCGGTGATTATCAGGACTCGGCCCATGGCAATGATGAATATGGGGTAAATCGATCTGATGATATGCTTTCAGTGTATGCCACGGGGAATTGTGCCCACTGCCATGAGCAGCACTCTTCGATTAACGGCGAAGAACCGCGACCAGTGGGGAACGCGCCCAGCGGCTTTCTGCTGCTGGCGGACGGATTTAACACCAGCAAAACAGGGTCCACCTACACGCAATCCGACAATGTGTGTTTTCAGTGTCATGCTTCAACGGCCTCTTTGCAAGTGAATGGAATTACCAACTACAATTACAGCAAAAATTTTGGCGGCGCTCCAATCACCGTTACCAGTATCATGGATGCGTTCAAGCAGGGTTCCTACCATAATCTTTACGATATCCAGCGCTATATAACTGGAGTGAGTGGGACTAAATCATTTGACGATTTTCCCGCTGACACCAACCCCTGTAGCGGGTGTCACAATGTGCATCTCGCCCGTGCCAATTGGCGCACTCCTGGCGATCCGATTAGTACTGCCATTTCGCTCCCGTCGGATCACAATAACCTGTGGGGGGATGATACAACAGAGCGAATGGATGCCTGGGGAACTAGTGCATACCAACCACCTCTGTATGGTAGTTCCTCAACCATGCTGGAACCGGATGGCGCCAGCAGCGACAGGGCGACACAGGCTGTAAAAACGCCCGATTACAGTACATTCTGCATCGATTGTCATAACGCAAACGATGATGTTTACAGTACAGACAAGGGACGGAATTTGAAGAAGTTTAACTGGGGGGAGGAGATGCACGGAGGAGGTTCCGCAGTAGACTGGGGTAACGCAACAGAAATGAAGTCACCTTATGTGGATACCAGCCTCGGGTCCTATGTTCTCTCCTGCATGGATTGCCATGAGCCTCATGGTTCAACCAACCGTACCTTGATACGCCGGAGCGTTAACACCAATACGGTCAACTTACCTCCTGGGTCGTCGGATTGGGATCAATTGTGTTCCTCTTGCCATATTGCCGTAAGTGACGGTAATACAATGAAAAGATTCCACCATAAAGTGAGAGATGATGCTGGCTATGCATGTGAGCATTGCCACATCAACGGCACCAAAAGCGGTGAGATGGTAAGTTGCATTAAATGCCATTATCATAGCAGTGCAGACAGTTTTTTCAGGATGTTTTGAATTACAATAGTCAGGCGTAGTTTGGCAGTGGCGGTTACGCTAAAGCGCTTTGTGCGTTTTGCTGCTTAAGCAGGCTAAAAAATATTCAGCAAGGAGTCAATAGAATGTCATCCTCAGCAGAATTTGTCGGGGTCCCAGGGGGAAATTATAATTGCAGCCGAATCATGCCGCAATGATGGTATGGGAGCTGTCTTCAGACACTAGAATTAGATCAACATAGGTGGATTATGCTTCTAATACTGTTCTTTATATTTTGCATCAGCTGCACGGCGCATGCCGGTGGTTATCTGCAGTCAGCCCATGGCGACGCCACTTACGGGGTAAATCGCTGTGGCATGCCGTCGGCTTACGCTATCGGCAATTGTTCCCACTGCCATGTGCAACATGGCTTAAATACAGAGGGCGGTAGCAGTGGGACTGCGTACCCATATGTCATCTTCAACGAAAACTTTTCTGCTCAGGACTTCCCATATGAAGCGGATGACAGCATATGTTTTCGGTGTCATACCGCTTCAAATTCCATGCAGGAGGGGGAGCAGCTGCTCAATCCGGATTACGCGGAAACCTTCGGTGGCTACGACGAAGGTACAGCCCAGGGGGTTCTGGAGCAGTACAATCCAGACACCATTTTAGAAGATTCCCACCATAGTCTGGGGGAAGTTCGGACATATGCTGCAAATAGATTTACCTGGTTTAGAGATGACAGCACTGCCTGTGTGGCCTGCCACAACCCACATCTGGCGCGCAGGAATAAAAGCGAAGTGGATAACCCGACCCTCACGCCCATCTCCCTTCCTTCAGAGCATGAAAGTCTATGGGGCGATGCCGTGGGTGAGACCATGGACGCATACACCGAGTATCAGGCACCGTATCACTACAACTCCACCACCACCTACGAACCCGGTGGGTTAGGCGAATCAGATCCAACTACAGTGCCGGACTACGTCACCTTCTGTAATGAATGTCACGATGAAGAAATCTATACTAACAAACTGGGGCGTAATCTGCTTAAGGTTGACTGGATCAGTCCTGGTACGGATTCGGTCCCCGGCGGGGATAAACACGGAACAGCATCACGTACCGACCGCACCTGGCTGCGCGATCCCTATCTGACGGCGAGTAAAAGCAACTACGTTCTTAACTGCACCGATTGTCACGAGCCCCACGCCTCGCCGTATCCATTCCTTATGCGGCGCTCCATCAACGGCCAGCCGCTGAATCTCACGGATCACTCCATGGATGCAGATGGGCGCGGGTTTCAGTGTCTCCAGTGCCATCAGGATGATTCGAAGATAGGCAGCGGGGGAGTAAATGACTGGAAATTACAACACCATGGCCTGGGGGGCGACAGCCCTTACTCGGGGCGAAACAATATTGGCCCTAGTGGCGCAAAGCTGGATTCCTGCGATTGTCATGGCGCCTTTGAGGGTGATGATGGCAAAGCTGGCGGAGCTAGCGCCATTCGCTGTGAAATATGTCACCACCACGGCTCATTTGTGCCTGATCCCAGCGGGGCCTGGCCCGCAACAGTTACGCCTAAAAACGGCGCACGAAAGACTTTTTAAATGCGAAAATTGTTGTGCATAAATGCATCTGTCCTGTTAGCTGTGTTGCTCTTGCTTTGCGCCGGGTGCAGTAACATGGGGTTGCGCCACCGCAGCGATTCCACCTTCATCAATGCTGAAGCTCCATTGGAGCAGGCCGGGGTGTATGTGTATCTCAACGGCAGCCCTCCTGAAGTGCGCGCGGCGCTGGCGTATATTCATAAGGTGGAGATTTACGATGCCACTGCGGGGGCATGGCTCCCGCTGGAGCGTCCCGCAGTAGGCGACAGGGCGCACCCCAAGGGACAGGGATTTGTTGCGGGCGGGTATCTCGCCCCCGGCGAATATCCGCGCCTGCGTCTCTATGGTGGGAGTGAAGCGGAACCAGAAATCCACGAGCTATCGAGCGGGATTGAGCGCCTTGATGCCGGGGCGCGCACCTGCCTCTTTGTGTGGGGGGAGAACCTCGCACCACAGCAGGAGGGTTCTTCCTGGACATGGCAGGTGGAGACCCAGCGCACCCCCATAAGTGGCGATCAACTCGCCCTCTTGAGTGCTGACGGCACCGAGGTGCAGATCATGCGCACCGATAACCTCCACACCAGTGCCACCCTGGGGCTGCACGAACGCTGGCACGACTGGCTCCTGCGTCCGGATGAGGGGGTCTGGGGTCTGGGGGCTGCGTTCATGACCCTGCGCGATCGCGAAACCTGGCGTGTGCAGGATCGTCTCGGGTTGCCCCTGGTTCAGGATGCGTTTGAATTCGCCTACCTGGAGCTTGACCCTTTTGCCGTAGGTGGGGTAACCGACGCCACTTTCTTTGTCAGCGACAGCGGCGCGAACCGGATCGTAAGCATCAGCCGCTATGGCGGGAATCAGCGCACCTATGCTGCCGGTTATGCACCGGGGCAGATTAAGGCTCATCACTACACCTCTGCGAACGGGCAGGATGAGAAGTTGGTATTCATAGGCGCAGATGATGGCCTGTACGTGTTCGAATCCCATAGTACCACCCTGCGCCAGCTTAGCGGCAATTGGCGCGTCAACGATATTGCCGCTGCAGATACCCAAATGTTTGTGGCGCTGCAGCGTGTTAACGAAGTGCGCAGCTACACCCTGCCTCAGTTCAGCCCTGCAGGCCGTTATGTAACGCCTGGCGCTGCGCAGGAGCTTCTGGTGTTGCGTAATCATGTGGTGGTGGCGTGTGCCACCCCAGCCGGGGGCGAATTGCTCTGGCTCAATCTGCGGGATATGACCCGCATGGGGCAAATGCCCCTGCCTTTTGCGGTAGAAGATATGCTCTACAGCCCCATTACGCGGGATATTTATGTGCTCTCGCATGATGGGGAACACCTTTTGCAGATAGATTCGATCGGGCGCAGGATTGTTACACGGGTGGATTTGCCCCGCCGCGCCCGAGAATTGCTGTTGGTAGAACGCCAGAACTCCTAATGACGGCCCCATTGACGGCATATACTCTAACCCATTATCCCCCCACGCGAGGATGTCTGACGCATGCAACGCACTGTGGCAATTTTGATTATCCTGATATTTATAATGAGCGTTATCTTTTGGGTTAGCGCAACTATCTCCCATGCAGCACATGATGATTCTGAATGTGCCACATGCCACTCTGATGATGTTGATGAAGTACAAACACGCTTGTATGTGCATGCGCCGTTTCGGGATGGGAAATGTGGCGCTTGTCACGTATCGAGCGCTAGGGCAAGTGACGCAACACCGCCAGCTGAAGATCCACAGGGTTTTGCCCCCAAGCCAGATCCGCTTGCCGGTTCGGAAAAAATTGCGTCTGTGGACGTACACTGGCTGTATGAGTATTTTGAGCCGGTGCAAAACCTTTTAATTCCCTTAAGCGCCGCCGAAGTAGAAAGTATGCTGGTGGTGGAGCTCTGGGATCAGTGTCGCGGCGAACACCAGCATGTAGTACCGTTGCCGCCGTTGCAACAGGCGCGTCCGCTCCCGCCCGGGATACGCGGCGAGGTTCAGATTCACTCCTTGAATATCGCGCGAGATCCCAATCGTCCCGATACCGTTGTGGTGGAGTGCCGCACCAATGTCCCCGTGCGCGGAGAATTGCGCCTGCAGGAAAAGGATGGACGGGCACGCTTCTTGTCCACACCGCAGGGCTTTCATTCGCGCATGCAGATGCGCATTACTGGTTTAAGCAGTAACACCCGTTACGAGCTTGAGTTTAACTATGCAAGCGTGGATGGGAAGAAACAGCGCTCCCCCATACATGTATTTATCCCGGCTCAGCTTGCGCCCCGGACGCCTGCAGATGCGGTTGCAGGGGAACACCAGTGCGAATTGGAGGCTGATATCGGTGTATATCAGGGGAAATGTGATGAGGGTATGTGTTATTTCCTCAGTGTTGCGGCTAATCAACCCATAACCCTATCGGTCGGAGCACTTAAGCCGGGCGTCGATGTGCCAGCGCACCTTCAGGGGACAAACCCGTCCACTTCGGGGGAAAAGCCGCAAGCCAACTCTACGGGAGGAGGAAACCCCGGTTTTCACTCTGGCCTCGCGGATGGATATTTTACCAACTATGAGTCGTGTCGCCCCTGTCATAGCGATTTTTTCGGCCCTATGTCTCATCCGGTGGATATTGTCCCCGGCGTGGGGATGGATGTGTCGCCTGAGCTTCCCCTGCTGGAAGATGGGCGCATCAGCTGTATGACATGTCATGTATTCCATGGCGGCAATGACTTTTACCGCCTGCGTTTCTCCACCAAGAAAGCGCTGTGTCATGCGTGCCACGACGAATATTGATATGGCGTCGCAAAAAGTCCGCCCTACGGCGTTACGCTGGTTTTTCAGGACCTCGACATACCTGATGTATGCCTTCGCCCCTGGAAAACCACCTGGCCTTGTAGGACGAAATTTTTGCTTAGCCATATTCTAAGTTTTGAAAAATCATCAATTTAAGCACCTAATCCGGAGTACTGGTATGAACACAAAAACAGAAGAGCGCCCCATATATCGCCGCAAACATCTCAATGTAAAAGTAAAGAGTGAATTCCAGCGCTGGCTGCTGTGGCGCATCTTCGGGGTTGTGCTGTTAAGCGCTCTGGTGGCGGCGCTGGTGCTGTATTTCTATGCGCGTCACGAAACCATTTCCACCTTCTACGATGCACATATCAAGCTGCGCCGCGTGAGTGATCTGCTCCTGCCGGTGGTCCTTTCCGGTGTGGGGGTTAGCCTCCTTGGAGGCGCTGCCCTGGCGCTGTTCCTGCCGCAGAAGATTGCCGGACCGTTGTATAATATCGAACGCACCCTCGGGCGCGTGCGCACCGGTTCCCTCCTTCCACGGGTGAAACTGCGCAGCAATGACTGCCTCGAAGGGATGGCTGCGGAAGTAAACCGCACCCTGGAATACATGCACAAAGAGGTGGAAAACACGCGCGAGCTTCAGCAGCAGATCCGTTCTGCCCTTGATGCCGGGGACACAACCTGTGCCTACGAACTTCTCCAGCGCCAGGACGAGATGCTGCAGCGCCTCCTGGACGTCGAAGAGTGATGGAACATAATTGCCCGCCCCCGTAGAGACGTTGCATGCAACGTCTCACCTGCGCACAGCAATGCAAACTATTAACAACTAAGTAAAAAATTAGCCAGCAACAATGCTACCATGTGTGGGTTTTGACCCACCACACATCTACAGGTGGGGCAACTGCCCCAAGCAGGATTTTCTCAACGCACCCATGAGGGTGATCCCCCCCCCCCGCGCATACAGGTCAACCCGCCGCGCAGCTCGTATCTAAAATGGCTAAAGGCCCCCCCCCCCGCGCATACAGGTCAACCCCTTCCAAGCTACTGTAATTTAGCACGATTTTAATTTTACAGAGTAAAACTACTTTCTTGGCACATATTTAGCAAAACATTTAAGTGACTAACAAAAATGTTATGTCGTGCGACATCTGAGTGTAGCCAGCAACATTCCAAACCGGGAGAGGCTGCCACATCTTCCGGTGCGTAATAATGCCAACGGCACAGCAAAGTGAGCGCACATTCGTTCTTAAGAGGGTCCGATAATTAAATGAGTATTGCGGATACAATGTTTAAACCAAGGAGAGGAAGGAGAGGTACTATGAAAACCAGAGTTTTACTGTCAATCGCGTTGAGCCTCGCGCTCATCTGTAGTGGCACCAGCGTCTGGGCCAAGGTTGCCGGCCCCTGTGCGGACTGCCATACCATGCATAATTCTCAGGATGGAACTGCCGTTGACGGGGCCGGCCCCAGCCGATCCCTGACCACGGGCGGTTGTGTTGGGTGCCATACAGGCACCAATGACGGGGGCAACATCCCCTATGTACTGCAGACTGGAGAACCCACGTACGTACCTGGTCAGGGCCAAACTAATCCAACCCTGGCTGGGGGAAGTTTCTACTGGGTAGATGCTGGAGATGACACAACAGGACATAACGTTGTAGGTTTAGGTGGCGGTACGGATGATAATATTACTCCCACTAATACCCCCCCTGGTTGGAATGCAACAACTGCTGGTGAAGTAGGTATTGTGGATGACTGGACGGCTAGCCAGCTTACCTGCGCTGGGACCTCTGGCTGTCATGGCACGCATGACTATGCTGATGACTTTTCGGATATTGCCGGTTCGCACCATGCCGATACAGGGCTTGGAGCTGACTACCGTTTTCTTGAAGGCATTGATGGGATAGAGGACGCGGACTGGGAATATACTTCAGGTCCTGACGATCATAACGTATACGATGGAGTAGCGCGTACGCTTGCAACCGATAAATCGGATACCGCGACCATTAGCTATTTCTGCTCTACATGCCATGGAAATTACCATGCCGGTGCTGGGGTGGTACAAGGCGATTCCAGCATAGGTTCTAATCCCTGGCTGCGCCACCCCTCGGACTATGACCTGAATGCTGCCCAAGGGGAGTATGTGGACTATAACGGCGATGGAAGCAGCTATAGTGTTGAGGCTCCGATAGCGGCGGACATAACATCGGCTAGTATAACATCCGCTGCTGATCACGATTCTAAAATTAATGTGGGCAGCACCGCAAATACAGCCATTGTAACTTGCATCTCCTGTCACCGTGCCCACGGCTCCCCATACTCAGATCTGCTGCGTTGGGCTTACAATACCGGCTCCGATGATATGGAAGCTGGTAGTGGTGCTGGTAATAAAGGTTGCTTCGTATGTCATACCAGCAAGGACGATGTGTAAATAATTTCTCTCCATCCCGTTCGGCCTTCCGGGGTGTGGTGTTGTGCATTTGTTAAAATTGATATGGCTATGGGCGCCAGTTTCGGCTGGCGCCATTTTTTTGCACTCTGCAATTTGGTGATAAAGGATTCATGTGGATACATGAACAACCGACTATGAGTTTTAAGGATTGGCGCTTCAGTGGGTATCTGCTTTTGGTGGTATCGGTTATGCTCTTTGTCATTACGGCGGTGTATATCCTTGAGCGACGTATCTTCGGGTGTCCCGAAGTGTGGCGCTGTGTTACCGGGTATGGCACCGTACTTGGTCTCAATGGCCTGGTGCTGGGTTTTGTGTTAAGCCGGATGCCGCCGCGCCGAAAATCATCCGGTCCACCTGTTCCGCACTTCTCCTATGAAGAGGTATTTCACAAAGGGGAGATCCTGATTCAGGTTGTAGATTTGCAGGGGAGGATTCTCTACGTTAACCAGGCATGGAAGGATGTGATGGGGTATGCTGATGCGGAGCTGATGCACAAAAATATTTTCAGTGTTGTTGATGAAGAGTGCAAAGATTTCTGCCGTCAGCGCCTGCAGCAAATCCTGGAGCGCGAAGAGGATACCGAACTCTTTCAGCTCACTCTTCGTACCCGTGAGGGCAACAAGGTGGTGCTGGAAGGGAACTGCTCTCTTGGCTATACCAACGGAGAACCGGTGAGTATACGCGGCCTGTTCCGTGATATAAGCGAACGCAAGGCCGAGGAACAGCATCTGCTGCAGCTTGCGTATTATGATGGCCTCACAGGGCTGCCTAATCGCCACCTCCTCCCTGATCGTCTGCGTCAGGCGATGGCGACTGCGGCGCGTTACGCGCAGTACAGCGCGGTGGTGTTTCTCGATCTGGACGGGTTTAAGCAAGTGAACGATACCCTCGGGCATGCGCAGGGGGATTTTCTCTTGCGTCAGGCGGGGCAGCGCCTCACTCTGGCATTGCGCGAAAATGATACCGTGAGCCGTATCGGCGGAGATGAGTTTGTGATTGTGGTAACCGGTCTGCGCGAGTTGGGCCACATTACCAAAATAGTGCAAAAAATCCAAAGCCGGCTGGAGGAGCCCTTTGCCCTGGAAGAAAATCAATTCAACCTGTGTGCAAGTTTTGGGATAGCTATGTATCCCGATGATGGGGATACGGTCGAGACCCTCCTGGCAAATGCTGATACAGCTATGTATCGCGCCAAAGAGGAGGGCAAGGGCGGCTTTTGCATGTATGCGGAAGGGTAGACATCTGCTGCGCATCTTACTTATGTGTTTCCAGCTATTCCCGACCATATATCACATACCGGGGATTTATGAGCTATTAACAATATTGGGTTATATTTTGCCCGCTGGATGCTCCAATTTTACTCTTTTGCGCCCTGATCGGGCAATTATTA
>Ga0136557_1000047_pt1 | contig 92494 bp, 87 predicted proteins | sample AntRauTorckE6832_FD_104796 | JGI IMG/M metagenome (GOLD analysis project Ga0136557, IMG submission 104796) | Saline lake microbial communities from Rauer Islands, Antarctica - Metagenome Torckler E6 #832 | ecosystem: Environmental > Aquatic > Non-marine Saline and Alkaline > Saline | place...
AATTTATTTTAATATGATATCTAATTATATATTATTATAGTGATAATAATTATAATAATTTTAATTTTACTTATATTTAATACAATAAGTATTGTTATTAATATATTGTATATAGTCAAATTTAATCTATCACAGGTACTAAATATGGTTATATTTAAAGTTATTATAGTTTTTAATTATATATTATTTAAATGAAGTTATAAGGATAATTATAAGTAAATAAATACTTATAAAAGATTAATGAGGAGGATGTTATAATTATGGCACTAAAGAAGAATATTAAAAAGAAGTCATTTTCACCTAAGGAAGTAAACAAGAAGGTAGTTAAGAAGAAAGTAGTAAAGAAAGCACCTGTAAAGAAGCCAGTTGAAAAGGAAGAAGTAGTTGAAGAAGAAATGACTTCTGAAGAAGAAATCGTTGAGAAAGAAACAACTGTTAAGAAGAAGGTTGATTTAACTAATGAACCTGAAGTAGATATGTCTCAATTTGAAATTCCAGAAGAAGGCACATGTACAAAGGCACAATTCTTACACAACTTTGCTGAGAGATTAAATGATGCAGGTATTGGAGTTAATAAGAGAGTTGCTGGAGATATCATGGAAGTATACAGTACATTATTAAAAGATGTTATTTCAGGGTGTTCTTACAAAGATACTGTATTAGGTGCAGCTTACAAGAATAAGTATGTTGATTTACGTGCGTATGGTTCTAACTTAGAAAAGGTCGAACATGATACATTAGTATTCCCACATAACCGTGTTGAATTACGTATAGAATATGTTAATGTAGACCCAGAAGATTTAAAAGTTAAAGGTAAATATGACAAAGAAAAAGGAATTTTCACTACACTTGAAGGTGAAGAATATGAAGTTTAGAATCAATAGATTCTAAATAAATCATTATATAAATTTTAACACGAGATACTACTATATTAGTGGTATCTCGTGTTCATAATAAAGTAGTCTATCCACACAATCGTAAATAAACGAAACGATCGAATAAAGTGGTAGACGTAACATAGTTGTATATCAACATCCTTTAACCAGCTATTATGTTGGGAATCTTTATCAATGTTAATTAAAACCTTTTAATCTAGTTAACAAATTGATACTATCTTAAGTATATAATTTTTCAAATTAGGATAGACTACTTTATTATGATGTTAATTCATCATACGAGTTACGCTTATATACTATAATGCTACCACGCCTTGTATGTATATAGTTAAATACCTACCACCCACATACGGTAGGTATTTTTTTTTTGATTATTTTTCATATAATCGTTATACTATAACAATAGATTAATTAAATTGAGATATCGGATATACATATAAATAAATAGTTAAAGAAAGGGGCAATGTGTCATATGAGTGTAATAAAAAATTTAGGTAAGTCGTTCCTATACTCTATTCCAAGTGCGTTAGGTACAGTAATGCCTACTGTTGCTGATTATAAAAGAAATATAAGCCTTCCCCAGCAGTCTAGAAAGATGATGATAGACCATCGCAGATTAGTTGAACGTGGTATGACTAAGTGGGATGATACTGGCGGAAACTTGATGAAGAATTTAAAGAATGACATAAAGAATGGTACTAGTGATAATGATACTAGTGATTTTTTTGATGATGGTTTTGATGATGACTTCGATTTTGAAGATGATGTTAGTGAAACTACTACATCAGATGGTGGAACCAATATACAGTCAAATAAAATAATAAAAGACAATCGGAAGACTATGAATCAAGTTAATATAAATGGACCCGACACTGAAGTTGTTGCTAATGAAATGAAGAAGCAATCAGGATTAAATATATTATTGAATGATAATATACTAAGATCTATGTCAGTTATGTCAGAGCAGATGAATCAAATAAATCAATTCAATCAAGAAGCTACACTTACTCATTATCAAAAGACTGGTAAGTACAGAGCTGCAATGGTTGGAAACATGGCAGATATAAATAATAAGTTAGAAAAGCTAGTAGATTTACAAACTAGTAGAAATAAATTTATGGGTACTGATGAAGATGAAAGTATTGAAAGAAGAAAATCTCAGTTTGATAGAGTTATAAGTTATAATGGTCAAATGAGCTTTAGTAATTATATGAGTGAAGTAGTTAAGAATGCTAAAAGCGGTGGTGGAATGTTCGGTATGCTGTTAGAAGAAGTAATAGCTAATCCACTTAAGTTTGTAATGGAAGAAACTATTAATGCTGTAATACCGCAAAGTTTTAAAGACTCTATGAAAAACTTAGATGATATTATTAAAGGACTTCCTTCCGCATTTATATTAAAAATGAATGATTGGGCATTAGAGGACAATCCATTTAAGAAATTCTTAGGTGGAATGTTAGGACTATCTACTGGTTGGTCTAATGAGCCTAAATCAGATATATATAAAAAGGGTAGTACTAGTTTTGATGGTGTTACTAGAAAAGCTATAACAGAAGTTATACCTACATTATTATCTAAAATTCACAGTGCAATATCAGGTCAAAAAGAAATGGTATATGACTATGAAGAAGGTGTATTTCGTGGTAAGCAAAAATTATTAGATGACCGTAAAGATAGTATTCGAAACATAATGAGTGGAAGAGACGAAGACAAATTAGAAGTGTATAATGGTATCCTTAAGGATAAAGGGATAACTGCCGATTCTGAATTAGGAAAGTCATTAAGAAATGATATAGATAAGATATTAGACGGTTATAATATGAGAGGTAAAAGTCCTGATAAAGCATTGACTAAGAAGCATATAGACGGTTCATTAAATAATTCGACATCAGTAGATATGGTTAACAGTTTAATTCAAGATAATCCTGAACTAGCTATGAAGATATCATCATCCATAGTTGGGGCACAGGACTCATATAAAGATTTCTTATTTAAAGAAGGCTCTAGTGTAGATTTTGCAGATAGTGGTATAATGCAGGCACTTAATGATAGACAACTTAAAAAGGATTTTAATAGTACTAGAGATACTAAAAATTCTACATTCTATGATAAGAAGAATAAGAAAGATGATAAAGACAAATCCGTAAGTGAATTCATGAATGATATATTTTCATCTGATAACAAATTTACCGATAAAGCTAAGAAATTATTATCAGTACCATTTAAGGCATTAGAAAGAGGTGCTGATAAGGCATCTAAATCATTAGCTAACGTTTTCTTTGGAAATGATAAGAATAGAGAGAAGGATGACGGTTTATTTAACTCGATAGGTAAAAAGTTTAATGAGTCTATATTTAAGCCACTAAATAAATTAATGTTTGGTGACAAAGATAGTAATGGGAATGTACCATCTGACTCAATATTTGATAAAGGTATATTCACATCTGTTAAGGAATGGTTTAGTGACTATCTAGTAAACCCTACTAAGAATTTCTTATTCAGTGAGCAAGAGATGGATGCTAAAGGAAATATCATTAAGAGTGGTGGAGTAATAACAAGATTTAAGAATAATGTAAGCAATATCTCTGCAAATATATCTGAATCATTATTTGGTGAAAATGGATATGCTGATAGTGTTAAAGAAAAAGGTATGGGAATATTAGAGTCATTTAGAGAAAATATGATTAACTATGGAAATAAAGTAGAACAGTATTTATTTGGGGAACTAGACTCAGATGGTAATCGTGTAGCTAGTGGTGTTATTAATGAAGAAGTTAAGACTAGTTTAGCACATGCTACTGCAGGTTCTTTATTAGGCTCAATGTTTATACCAGGGTATGGTAAGGTAATTGGTGCTGTTGCAGGCTATGTGCATGGAATGGATAATGTTCAGGAATACTTATATGACAAAGATGATGGTTTATTCTATAAATGGGGAAGAAACTTTAAGCAATTCTTCGTAGGTGAAGAAGAACTTGACTCTGAAGGTAATGTTATTAAGAAACGTGGTATACTGAAAAATGCACAAGATACTATAACTGACAATATTATAAATCCTGCTAAGAATTATTTATTTGGGGAAGAATATGAGAAAGATGGTAAGTTATTTAGATCTGGTGGATTTGTTGATGAAGTTAAGATAAAGACTTCTGAACTATTTGAAAAGGGTAAATTATTCCTTTTAGGTGATGAAGATAATGAAGGTTTATTCTCATCAGCAATAACATATACACGAGAAAATATCTATGAACCAATTAAGAGAACTATATTTGACACATTTGATGACTTAAGAACTTTTATGACTGAAGAAGTATTTAATCCAATTAAGAAATCTATGAGACCATTTTGGGAAGAGTTTAAAGTTCAGATGGGTAATTTCAAAGATTGGGGTTCAAGTGTAATAAAGCATATGGCAGATAATTTAAATGAAAGTTTTGCTAAATACTATGGTACTACTTTCTCTGAAACATTCCATGAGAAAATAGTAGAGCCAATGAGTGATGCATTAGACACAATTAAGAACTCTTTAATTAATATATTTAAGTCAATGTTTAAATTACCAGTGAGTATTATAAAGGATGCTAGTGAAAGCCTAAGAAATAAGCATAGAGGAATGAACTTAGCATATGCAGGAAGTGCATTAACTGGTGAATCAGATGACTTAGGAATAGAAGTTGATAAGAAGGGTAATGGAATACTAAACTTCATGAGTAAAGAAGCAAGAGCAAGACGTAAAGCTGAAAGAAAAGAACGTAAGAAGGCAGATAGTATAGAAAAGTCTTCTAAAGAGCGTGAGGCAACTAATATAAAGACAACTGCTGAAAAATCTTCTGAGATTGCTACACATACTAAAAAGACTGCAGGACTAATGGAAAAGTTCTTAGGTGCATTTGGTATTGGAAGTAAAGGTAGTGGAAGTGGGAGTAATGGAATTAGTGCAAGTATACCTGATATATTAATGGGTAATGGTTCTATATCTTCAGCAAATATCAATTCAAAAGCTAATAAGAGTAATAAGAGTAAATTAGATGATTTAGAGTCTATACACTCAATAGAAAAACTTTCATCAATCAGTAGAAATACTGCAGGAACCAAGAAGTACACTAAGAATATTGCATTATATTTAAGAAGAAAATTTGGTAATGTAGGCTTAGGTGGAAAGATGGAAGAGTTCGAAGAAAGTATTAAAGAAGGAAAAGGTTTCTTTGGTAAAGCATTTAAAATCATTTCATTCCCTTTTAAGTCAATGTCTAATGTTGCAGGACAGACAGTTAAATCAGTACAAGAAATGGGTAAAGGTTTATGGAAGATTGCTAAATTACCTATGAAACTAGTATCACTTATTGGAGAAACTGTTAAAACTATAGGTCCAACTTTAGCTAAGGGAATAGGTAAAGGATTGAATGTTGCAGTAGATGTAGTATCAGGAGCAATTAAATCTGCAGGTAATGTAATCAGTTCAATGGCAGATAATTTAACTAAGATTACTACTAGTATACTAGATAATGCAACAAAACTAGCACAGTCAATTGGCAAAGTAGTTACTGGAGTTACTAAAATGGCTATGGATATAATCCCATCAGTTCTTAGAGGACTAGGCGGATTAGGTAAATCTATGATTGACATGGCTACATCACCTTTTAGATGGATGGCTTCTAGAAAGGGAAAAGACGGTAAAGACGGTAAATCAATAACTAAAAAGATTAAAGATAAAATTATGAATGTAAGAATTGTAGATATAGTACCACAACCTCCAACAAAAGCACTACCATTCTATGAGACAGAAATGCCTAAGTTGGGTTCTGGATTTATAGGTGCACCTGTTGTATCCTTTGTTGATAAAATTAAGGCATTTATGAGCAATTTATTTAAAGGTGGAGAGAGTGGAGAAGAAAAAGAAGGTATATTTGCAAAAGTAAAGAACTTCATAAAAGCACCATTCGGAAAGTTTAAAGAAAAGTTTACTGAGAAGACTGGTAAAATAGCTAGAGACTCTGTGATTAATGGAGTCCATATTATGAAAGAAGATGGCTCACTAGATGAAGTTATGGGAGACGTCGTAGATAGTTCACTAGGTATAATTAAAGACAAAACTATAGGTAGAGCTAAGCGTGGTATTAAGAATGTATATGATAAAACTATAGGTGGAGGAGTGGCTAAGATTAAAGGCTCTGCATCTAAATTACGTAATAAAATTAATACTAAGCTTGAAGAAGCTAGAGAAAGAAAGCGTAAGAAAAAAGAATTAAATTACGCTAAAAATACAGCTACTAATACTGGTGAGATTTCTAAGAGTCAGAATAAGTTTACTAAATTATTAACAACACTATTTCCAATATTATTAACTGCATTGTCAAGTCTTGCAGGTTTATTTGCAGGTACTAAAATTGCAGAGTTTGGTGGACGTATAGTTGAATTTGTTAGTTCTAACTTCTTGGATCCAATTAAGGATGGAATAGTTGGAATGTTTAAGACTATTGGTAAAGGATTCTCATGGTTAGGCGGTGCTATAAAGAGTAAGCTTATTTCATTAGGTGGTAAAGCAAAAAGCCTTGCAGTAGGAGGTTTAAGTAAAATTGGAATGGGTGGATCTGCAGTAGCAGGTGCAGGAGTATTAGCAGGTGTGGGTACTGGTTTGGCATTAATGAAAAATGATTTCGACCAATCAACCGCTAGAGATGAAAAAGGTATGAAACGTATAGGTGCAATGATTGCAGGACATACTGGAGACTCATTTGGCGGTATGATGAAGAATGCTGGTAAACAAGCACTTAAGTATGGTGCAATAGGTGCTGGTTTAGGACTAGCGGGTGGACCGTTTGCCCCAATATCAGTTCCATTAGGTGGATTAATAGGTTCAATAGGTGGATTTACTGCAGGTATATTTGGTAATGACCCTAAAGAATCCATAGACACTATACGTAATGGTGTTGGTGTTGTTAAAGACTTCGTAGCTAGAAATATGGACAAGATAGAAGGAACAATGAGATTTATAGTTAACCCAGTAGGAGAGTTATTAGGAAGTTTTTTCAATGATGGAAGTGAGAAGTCATTTATCCAAAAAGGTATTTATAAAGGTTGGGTAGTATTCTCAGATAAGTTATTTGGATTCGCTGACAGGCTCACTGGTGGATTATTATCCAAGATTGAACAGAATCCTTTATTCCGTACCCTAGCAGGTGGAGTAATGATGATTGGTGATGTTCTTTCCAAAGGACTAAAAGTTTTAGGAGACCTTAAGATGGGTGCATTAAAATTATTAGGACTTGGTGTTAAAAGAGCAATAGAACTACCTGGAAAGATTATAAAGGGAATATTCGATTTTGGAGGTTGGATAGGTGGAAAGATAGGAGACTTAGCTAGTAAATTCTTCGGTGAAGGTAGTATGATTGGAGGATTAGTTAGGTCAATAAAGAGTTTCATCAGTCCAATGGTTGATGCTGTAAATGCAATACTTGATAAATTTAATATAGGTAAACGTATTAAGAAAACTGCTAGTAATATTAAAGATGGTGCTGTTAATCTTAAGGATAATGCTATTGATTGGGTAACAGACTCCACACAGGCATTTAGAGATAGATATGGTAAAAGCTCAGATAATCGTAGTGCAGTATTAAATGCACCAGAGAGTAAAGACCCAAGTGAAGTGGCAGGTATGTACACACAATACAGTCAGGCACGTAAATCTCAAATGACTGCTGAAGAATATGGTATGGTTAATACTCAAGATAACAACTCATATTCTAGTGGAGGATTAAGTAACATACCAGTAGACCTTAATAATGATATAGGTGCATGGTTAATTCCTAATCCTAATATAAATGGTGGAAATATTAATCTTAGTGGTATTCACCCTGCATTATTAGCACGTTCTATAGCTTATGCTAAGTATAAAGGAACACCATTAACGGTGAATTCGGGTTATAGAAGTATTGAGGAACAACGCAGATTATACAATGATCCTACTATAAGAGCGGCTAGACCTGGTAGTAGTTGGCATAACTTTGGTGGTGCAATTGATATAAATGGCTTAAGTGGTGAATCAGATTCAGTATTAAATAAATTTGGTTTAAGTAGACCAGTATCTGGAGAGTCATGGCATGTGGAACCTTCTGAATTACGTCAGGAGAATGCTAGTAGAAGTGCTTCAGGTGTTGTAAATGCTCTAAAGAATGCTCCAACAACTGCATATAGTGAAACTGAAGGATATTCTACGGTGGAAGGAAAATCTACAGATTGGTTAAGTATGATAGGTGATTCTTCAGATAGTGATATGGATTATGTAAATAGTATGGCTAATATGAGCACTACAACTAATAGAACTAATCAAGCAACAACAATGGCGACAACTGGAACGTATACAGGTCAAGATTCTTCAAATAGTGAGATAGTTGAGTTACTACGCTCTATTAAAGAAAGTAATGAAGTTATTGCTGAGAAAGATATTAAATTTGAAGAAAAAGAGGGAAAGAGTGTTAAGTTAGATAACGAAACAATAGAGAAGTTAAGTGAAGCTATTGGTGGTAAATCTGAATCAGTTAGTGTAAGTTCTAACAACAATTCTGAAAATATTTTTAATCCTAATGCCAGTGTAGGAACAGATTTAATGAGTAAGATACGTGGGATGAAGATAACCAAGAATACAGACTTAATAGCTAAAGGTGTATAATAAGAGGAGGTTGATTTATGGGAATATTCAGGAAAATAGGAGATTTAGTAAATGATGTATCAGATGATGTATTAAGTACAGTAGTTTATTCGACTAACTCTAATAGTAAAGGTAGAGAACCATTTGATAGTCAAGAGTTTCTTGGTTTACCACCAAGTTTTATATCATCTGCAGACCCTAATAAACGTATTTATACTAGAACAATGATAGCAGACATGCCAATGGTTATGTTAATTCCAGGGAAACCTATATTCTTTGCATATGATAAGGAATTTAAAAATGTCGCAAAGGATAAAGATCTTACTGAGAGTGAGATGTTGGAAAGTATGACTAAGTTTGATGATGGTGATGAAAGTGCAGTTATAGATTGGTTAAAGGAAAGTACCTCTAGTCCTTCAAATCAGGACTTGAGGTATTATTCTTTTCAAGCAGATTATGCAGACTATTTTAAGTATGTAAATACTATGTTGAGTACATTAGCTGTAAAGATGGGTGTTAGTAATGGTTTATATACATTTAGTGATGATTTTCATAGTAAGTTATTAACAAATGGTCTTAAGTATTTTGTAGAGAAGAGTAGTTCAGTTACTGAAAGTGCAAATAATGTTTTTTCATCAAGTAAATTAGAAGGAATAACTAAAGGTGCTTCTGGACTAATGAGAGAAATGAAATTCTTATTAGGTATTGATGGTGGTGGTGCTGGATTAAAAAATGATAATACAAACAGTAAAATGCAAGAAAAGGTAAAACAGCAATTAGATTCATTAACTGGTTCAGGATTTATAGATACTATGGCAGGTAATGTAGGTACAGTAATGGGAGGTGCAAATGTATTATTCCCTGAAATATGGCAAGATAGTACATTTAGTAGAAATTACAACCTAACATTTAAATTTGCTAGCCCAAGTGGAGATAAGTATTCTATATTTAAATATGTATATGTGCCTTTTATATCATTACTGGCAATGAGTTTACCTAGACAAAATAGTTTATCTGGTTATTATAGTCCATTCTTATTGAGAGTTGATTGTCCTGGTCACTTCTCCACAGATATGGGTGTATGTACTAGTTTAACCTATAAGAAAGGTGGAACTGATAAATTATTTAATAAAGATGGCTTACCTCTAGAAATAGAAGTAACAATGAGTCTAAAGGATTTATATCCTACACTTATAGCATCTAATTCATATAAAGTATTAAGACACAATCAAGGATTAGCTGGTTTTCTTGATAATATGGCAGGATTATCAGTAGAACGATTAAATGCACTAGATCTTGCTGGTGAGGCTATTAAATTAAAGATTGGGTCAATGAGTGGTGCAATAGATCATACAACACAATCATTTAAACAATTAGGATATGATATATGGGGTAATAATGTAGAATCCATATTAACAAGATAGTATATATAAACCTTACTTAACTGTAAGGTTTTTTTTTATTTTAAACAATCTTTAACAATTATTTAATAAGAGTACATACTAGATTGTAAATAAAGGAGAAAATATTATGATAATTGATTATAGTGGCTTATCACAAAAATTTATGGACAAGATGATGAGATTAGTAAAGCAAATAGATACTAGAAATCCAATTAAGAAATTTGAATTTACATATAATGAAGAACCAGTATCTGATGTAAGACCACGTAAAGGTAGACATGGGTTTTATGATCCACGTTCAAAGGAAAAGAAGAAAATGGAAAAATTTTTAAAGAAACTCATAGAAGAAAGAGATACTGAGTATATACTTCCATTAGCTGGTAAGAAAGCACCTATTGAGGATTTACATGTAATATTCTACCTCAAACCACCTAAAAGTATATCCAACAGTAAGACAAAGAACTTTTTAGCAGAACAAGGATTCATCAAACCTGTGACTAGACCAGATAGTGATAATTACCTTAAATTTCTCATGGATGTAGGGAATGATGTTTTATGGTATGATGACTCTCAATGCTTTAATATTAAAGTAGAAAAAAGATATTCAGATAAACAACCTAGAACTGAGTGTTACATGGCATATAGAGAGGATAAAATAGACTTTAGAATATTGAATAGTTAGGAGTGTATATATGAGTAATGATAGACGACAATATTACATATGCAATTATGATAAAGAGGATACACCTGTAGATATAGGTGAACTATGTATAGGTAATATAGCATATTATGAGGATGTGAATGATGATGGAAGTCTTCTTAAAAGAAGTAAAAAGTTTGAGGTAAAAAGTGGAGCATATGAATATGAAGAAGGTAATCGAGCTATTGATGCTGAATTTTTAGATAGTAACTAAGGAGTGATTTATAATGAAGGATATAGAATTAAAATCTTCAGATGAGTTATTAAATGAGGAAGACTATGAAATTTTAGATAAAGTAATACAAATTAAAAAGCATATTATGAGTTATTATAGTAAAGAAAAGATTGTAGATAAAATTAAAGAGATAATTATAAATTCAGAGGTGGTTAATTTCAGAAATGAAAGATCTTCAAAGTTTATATCAACTAAAAGACCCGTATTTACTCTTAAAGTAGATAAGAAAAAGTCCTATGATATTTATGATGGAGGAGATTTCTTTAATAATAAAGAAGAGGTAGATTATTTTAACAATATAATATATCACGAAGTAATAAATAATGTAAGTACATTTTTAATAGAGTCATATAATGATATTGACGATAATATATTAGATGGTATAAGTCCTGAGAAAATTAAAGTTGCTACAGGTCTATTATCGTCTATCTGTGGAACAAGGGTTAATAATGACGATAAGTCGTTAATAACTTTAGAATTCCTTCTTTAGCTAACACTCCTACTTAGTATTAATTGCGTATATACCAAACGGTATATACGCAATTTTACTCTTACTTAGTTCCAATCTTACTTTCATTTCTAATATATTTAGCAAACTCATTAATATTATTAGCATTTGCATCAACTATACCCATTGTGCTAACACACTCAATAAGTGTATAATAGAATACTGTTTCAGCTAATGTCTGTTTACTATTAACCTTACTATTACCTTCAGATTCATTAATTGACTTAGGAATACATGCTTCATAAATACTTCTAAATAATGTATTCTCATATAAATCTACTTTAAGTAAACCTTCTTCTTCTTTAATTTCTTCTTGAGACTTATTAATCCCAGATAATTCTTTCTCACGTTCAGTAACTTCTTTAACCTTCTTCTGAACATCTTTTGCAATTTTATCAATAGTACTTTCTATAAAAGTAGAATTAACAAATTCAGTTACAAGTTCATCTTTATTATCACTTTCAGATAGTTTATTAGCATAAGTAAATACTTCGAATGCTATATCTTCTGCAATAATACTACCACTTTTAGCCATTCTATTAACAGTGATTAACTCTTGATTAAATGATTCTTTAATAAATTCATGAAGTTGATTCTCAATCTCTTTCATATTTTCTTCTAGATATTCTTTATCAAATAATAAAGAATTTCTAAGAGTCTCTTTAAGAACATAACCAAGTAAATCTTTTGAATAGTTCTCAGCAAGTACTCTCTTTTGTCTTAGAGCTTCTCTCTTTTGGTAGCCATTAGAATGTTTGATTCCTTCAACTATAATCATTGTTTCTTCTTCACCAATAAAGTCTTTACTTCTTTCAATTTCTAAATCAACCTCTCGTCCTTCTACTAGATTGATTAGTGTATCCTTCATCTTACTTTTCTTTTCGCCTTCTATAGTTTCATTAAGCGTAATGTAATCAGCCATTTTTAGTTCCCCTTTCAATTTTATTAATAGATATAATTAAGTGTAATCCCAGAGTCTATATTTTCTCTATCAGGATTATAATCATCTGAATTTAAAGTTACATTTAGGTATTCAGGTACATAATTAATTAGTTGTTCTTTAGATAAATTATCATTAGTTGGATAAGTGTAAAGGACTTTCTGGTCAGAGCCACCATTAAGTGATTTAAATATGATATATTGGATTTCATCAAATGAATTCTCTAATTCTTGTACTAGATTAGATATTGCAAAGAATTTTGTAGAATCTCTATTAGTATTGTATACAAAATCTATTATAAATTTTTTTATCTTAGTATCTATACTGTTGGAATAATCTACAAATAATTTTATATCCAATTCCAAACTTATATTAACACTATTAGAGTCATACTGAGTTGAAATACCAAAGGTATTTGAAGCTTTTAAATCTATCATAGTATTTTGCTCAAGTCTATCAATATTCATCTTTAGTATATCAATATAGTGGTCTAACTGTGTGTATATATCCTTGTAATTATCATAGCTATAAAAATAATGGTCACCAATTCCCATAACTCCATTTATCATATCAATCGCAGTATTATCACTACTTGCAAGTACTAAATTTTGAACTGAACTTAAGTCACTATAAAATTCAATGTGATCAATAGTATTCTTAACAACAGTAGTAGTATAGTCTCCTATATCACTCATAGAATTAAATGAATTGAATTTAAATGTATTCACTCCATCATTATATAATATACCTAATTCTATAGTTATATCTTCACTAATACTTAATTCAGGTATAGATACATTAGAGAAATCATATACCGAGTTTGTAATAGTTAAGTCTCCATTCTCATCATAAACATTATTAGTAGTTAATGTAGCTGTGTAAGTTAATTCAGTAGGACTATCTAATGTAAAGTCAAAATACCCTAACTCATTATCATTGTCCTTTAGAACTGCTCTCATTTTTACTTTTTTATCATTATATGAGTTAGCTTCAGTTCCTATAACATCATCAATTGGTAAATTTGTGTTAAGACTGAATTTGATTGTATACTCGTCATCCACTAGAGAGTCTCTCTTAATATTAAAATCATTAATTATAAACTCTGCATTAATTGATGGATTGATGTAGCTATTTTCTAGATTAAATGTCTTATCAATACTATCATTTATAGATGTCACCATAGGAAATGGGTTTATTCTAATCTCTAATAAGAAAGGTGTGACATATACATACTCATAATTGGCACGAAGATCAGCCTCAGTTTCTATGTCTAATTTCAGTCTATAACTTCCTTCTACATCATCATATAACATTAAACTACCCGTGGGTATCTGTACTCTATCTTGAGTTAGATCAAGATTATCTATAAATAAATCGAATGTGTTTGATGGTATTATATTATTATTACTATCTTTCATGAATATATATGATGAAACAATTCTCTTAATTATATCATCACGCTTTTTAATAAATTGTATTTCTCCACGATTGATATTAGTTAAATTTGTTAAGGTATTAAAGTAGTTGTTAAGGTCATTTTCAGTAATAATACTATTACGTGTAAGATAATTCTTAATCAAATCTTGTTTTATCTCCATTAGTGTCATCTTATCTTTTCCATCTGTTGAGTCGCTAATTGGTATTACTAATACCTGGACTGTTTCTAACTTTGAGTCTTCAAAGCTGTAATATATATCACCACTAAAACTAAAATTACATTCAGAACCTTTAGTTGTATAATACTCCACATTAAGGCTAGAATTAAATTTAGGTTTAAATGCAGTAGGTAATGTTGAAAAGAATACTTGTAAATTCTCATCATCAGTAAATGTGTAATAGCAATACTCGTCATCATCAGGTATAAAGGTACTATTAAAATACTTATTTATTATATTATCCTCATCATTGTGAATGTAGTGCGGGAAAAAGTCTACTAATTGTGAGTCAATATTTATGTCATAGAATATATTCTCAGTTACATCATCAGAATATATATCAAATACTTTCTCGTGCTTAGTCATATTAAAGATATTAGCTATTATAAATATCATATCATTTTCAATCCACATCTTTAGATAAGGGTCTGTCAATTCATTTATAATTTCCTTCTCACCATCAATATCATATCTTGCGGATAATGCATAACTGCCATCATCACCTTTAGTACCTATTATCAGTATATCATACTCGAGCATATACTTATACTCATCTACATTAAAGTAATTACTATTATCTATTCTAAATATTATAACATCGTCATTATACTCATTAGTTATAGAACTACTCAATTTCTCATCTTCAGCTATATGTACTGAATTATTAATAATATCATCCTTACCTATAGAAACACTTACTGTCATTCTAGCGGGATTTCCACCCTTTATTTCATAGTTTTGTAATATTGCTTCATTATATATGGTGTGAGGCAGTGATGCTGTATTTAACGAAACCTCATTCATTATCATATTCTTATGATAGTGACTATTTCTAACAGTCTTACTCATTACTTCATTAATATACCCAAATAGACTTGTCTTTAATGTATTAACATCTTCAACATCCATATATTTAGGTGCAATATTATTTAACCAATCTTCCATTATATCATATGATTCATTCAATATTAAATCATTCGACATTATATTACACTCCCTTTCTTAATTATTTGAACATTAGCTTAAATACAGGTTTACCATCATCATTTTTATCAGTGGCAATAAATGGTGTTGAAAAAACACCCTTATCAAACCCTATTCCTTTTTCATTAGGAATATCACTAAGTTCTCTTATACTTATATCTGAAGGATTTATATTTCCTTTACCTATAAAACTCAAATTCAATATATCTCTAATGGACACCTTAGTCATATCTGTACTACCTAGAGATACTTTATTAAAATCTAACAGTGTATCTGGTTCCATATCTTCTTTATAACTATATGCATACTGTATAGATGGTTTAATTGATTCAACCTCACCTTTTTGACCTCCAAATGCACTATATGGAGCAGATATTGGTGCTACTCCTACATACTTAGACCAATATTGTATAGTCTCACCATCTGGTGTTAATGAGAAGTAATATATAGATGATAAGTATTCAAGTTCCCTATTAGCTACACTCTCTGCACTAGGTACAACTTCTCCAAATCTTACCTTTTCAATATAATCTAACCATGCCTTATGAAGTTTAGTTATAATTCCTCCACTAATTTCATCATATTCTATAGAAAATGTTCCTCCATTAATACTATTTATTACTGAGATAGGTTGATTTATTTTATAGCCCTTCCATGTCTCATTCATTTCCTTTGTTCTCATAACTTGATCTTGTGTTTCAAATCCTTTATATCTATTAGTTATTAATTTTATAAACATTGATGGATTTCTAGATGATTTATCTGAGAGCATATGCAATATCTCAGGATTAGTACTCTCTAATAATTTAAAGAATGCGTTATTATCAATATTTAATCTATAACTATCGCCAGACTCTGGAACTAAATTCAATCTAGGTTTAGTTATAAATATATAGTTAACTCCCTTAAGTGCAAAATCTGTATTGGAGTTATACTTATTATACTTATTAAACATATCTATCTCATCTATTTCCATTTGTGCATTCTTACCAAATATTCTTCCGTTTATAGAGTTCTCTAATTTAGGTAATATCTTAAGTACTTCCTCATAATCTCCACCTCTAAAGGATTCTAAATTAGTAGCTCTAACACCTCTATTGGTTGTAGTGAATCCTCTATCTGTTCCCATAGCTAATGAACTTGGTTCAGGACTTGAATCTGGTATAAATTCTGTTTCCTCTATCTGTTTTTGCGGTTTAACGTTAGAATCATTACTGTTATCCTCAATCACAGGCTCAGGCTCAGGGTCATTATTGATAGTAATTGACTGCCCTGGATATATTAAGCTTGCATTTTCAATCTGAGGATTTAAAGCTAGTAATTGATTTAAATCTAAACCATTAGCACTTGCTATTTTCCATAATGAATCTCCACTCTTAACTGTATATTTAGAAGCCATAATTAAACTCCTTTCTTTTCTATTAAATTTGTATTTACATACAACATCCGTTATTTTCCTTATAATTAAATGTTACATTTATATTTTTTATTGAAATTCTAATTTTTAGTTAAAAATATAACAAAACATTATATTAAATAAGTAAACATGCTAATATATAAAGAATATAGAAAGGAGAACATATATGTTTCATATAGGTAATATGATCGATTTAGTAAGTAGTATGAAAGATATGATTACTAATGGCAGTGGAAAAAATTCCTCTGATAAAATCAATGGTAAATTCCTAGATTTATTTGATAAAGATGTCAAAAGCATTAATAGACGTGCTAAAAATAATATCTTTCAATTCCCATTGCTTGTAAGTGATAATATTGAGAAAGAAACATTAAACAACTTTAGACGTGCGTCTGAACGTGAATACGCATCATTAATTCAGTATGTAATTGCTGGAGATGATTTAGTAGACATTGATGATAAAAAATCTAAAGAAGAATGGTTAAAGAGTTTTCACCGTAACCATGATATTAGTACATCACCAAGTAAAAGTGATGTAGTAGATTTAAGAGGTTTAGTTAATAGTCACCTTAAAGAGGGAACAAGATTGTTTGATGACTTAGAGTCATTACTAGAAGGTAACTTAGCAGAATTTAGAGATTCTGAAATTGAATTACTTAATAGAAAACAGTTAGTTCCATTTAAGGAACAGTTAACTAATGGTAATATTAATGATATGACTATTAAGAAGATAACAATATTAGGGGAAGATGGTGAGGAAGATAATGAGAATATAGGAGATAAACATAAACGTCTCAAATATCAACTTGACTATGACCAAGCTACTAAAGGTGTCTCATCTACTAAAATAGATGATGATGATATTAAAGCTCTTAATAGAAAAGTTCCCACTAAGTTAGAATTATATTTAGACTATAAAACTGATGGTGCATTTAAATCAACTAAGTTAATACTGGGTATCAGTTGTGTTAGTCATTTAATTCCTACAGATGAGATGATGTATTTCATTTCTAAATCTATTGCTGAAGATAACTTTATATTCCGTACAATACAATGGACTACAGGTGAGATTGAATTCTTTAAAGACTTCATTCTTTCATTAGATAGAATTAAATATGAGAATTCTAAACTAAGTAGTGGTTCATCAAAATGGTGGCATCATTTAAGACAATTAGGTAAGAAAAGTACTCTTAATAGTTTCTTTAATAAGAATGACTTTATACCAAATGCAACAATGGCATTAACTATGGCAGAAGTAGAGCACATGAAGAATGTCAATGGTGTTAGTGTTATGGATAATGCTGGTAGATTACTAGATACATTCTTTTTAATGAGATTAGTTATCTTAGACGATATTAGTGAGGTTGCATACTACTTTAATGATGATACAAATGATTGGAGTAGATATTCATATAATGAGTTATTCCGTGGCGATAAGTCAGGTAGTGGAAGTGAAATTAAAGCCCTAGTGGATTTAATTAGTAATAGATAAGAAAGGAGTAGTGAAACGGATGATATTAGATGAAGCATTAGAAGCTAGCACCTTAGAGCAGTTTCTTGAGGGTGTAGTAACTAAAAAAGGTTATGATGCAGTAAGATATAGTAAGCTTAATGAGTCTGATAAAGAACAGATGAAAGGTAATCTTATTAATAAAGTATTTGAAAGTGTTAAATCAAAATCACTTAATATTGATTATGGATATATTAAAAAATCTAATGGAGATATAGAAAGACTTAAACATTATGATGATTTAAAGGATTCAATCGATATGTTAGATTCTTTATATAGAAAAGATGAAAATGCCTTAAATGATGTTCCTGAATTGCAAAAAGCTCTTAAGAATATTATTTATTACAAGAAAGATTTCATGAGAGCATTTAAAAATAACAATACTCTTGTAATTATGTTCTATAACAATATAGTTGCAGGTTTATTATATACAACATCTGTTATTATAGCAGAATATGTAGAGCACATTAAAGAAGCAAATGGCATGTTAACACCTAAGTTTAAAGAGATTGATAAACAACCTAAGGGATTATTCCTAAATAACTTAAAGTCTTTTAATAAGATGGTTATTAATGGTAAGTTTGAAAGCTTCCTTAAATCAGATGGTGAACAACTTACAGGAGGTACATTAATAGGTGTCTCTGTATTAGCAGTTATGGTAGCGTTATGGTTAATTAGAGAAATAGTATTTATCTTTTTATATATGAGAAATACAATTTCAGATTACTTAATGCAATTATCATATTTTGTAGAATTAAATTCACAGAAGTTATCATTAAACGGTAACGACAAAGTTGTTGAGAAACAAGAAAAAGTAGCAGAGAAGTTAGTAAAGTTATCTGACAAGATATCAGTGGATTCAAGAGTTTCTACTAATAAAGGTTTAAATGAATTGCAACGAGATAACAAAGAATTAAATATTGACGATTTAAATAGCGTTAATAATAGTGATTTATTATAGTTAGATTAATAACATAATATTAATAAATCCAAATGTTGAATTTTAATAGATTAATCGATTATAGGAAAAGAAAGGGGACATATTATATGTTTTTACATGAAAATACTAAGATCAATGAGGACTTAAAATTAGAAAACGTATCTGCTCTTTTAGAGGATACAGATGAAATGAACAAGATTGAGAAGAGATACGAGGGTTTAACTTTCTCTGAAACTCAATTACAAATTGAATTAGAATCAGAAAGATTCTTTAGTGGCTTAAACATGTCAATGGTGTTAGCTGAACATACAGCTATCGTAAATGAAAATGCTGAGTTATTAAATGAGGCTTCTGCTGACTATTTCCAAAAAGTTAAGGATTTCTTTGAAACTTTAGTTAGAAAAGTTAAAGAATTCTTCAAGAAGATTGGTGGAGTTCTTAAGAAGTTAGGCGGTAAGGTTAAGAATGCACTTAATAAGGTAAAAGATGTTGCATCTGGTATCAAATTCAAGTTCAAATCTACTGCTTATGAAAATGTTATTAATGGTTCTTTTAGTGTTCCTGATTTCAAAATCCCTTCTAAGTTAACTGCTTTCGATAAAGAAAGAATTGATAGTAAGCGTGCTTTAGAAGAATTAGGATTCAAGAAGTTAGAAAATGCTGGAGCAATCAAAGATGAAATGTTAGGTAAGCAAAGATCTGATTTAGATATTAATTCTGGAATGATTAAAAATGCTCAAAAAGTATTAGACAAGTTCGATGCATTTACTAAGAAGATTGAAACTTATGAAAAAGCAACTAACCAAGTTTTAGATAGAGCACTTAAAATTGCTAACAAAGGTTTATCTGTTAAGAAAGGTGAAGAAGCTACTAAGTATAAGATTCTTTTAGATAATTCTAAGATGATTTCTTCTACACTTAACACATTAACTTCATCTGCTACAAAGGCAGTTGTTACAGCTACTAATAATGCTTATGCAATTATTAATGCTGGTGTAAAAGCTACAAAAGTTGAAAGACCTGGCAGAGGTGGAGATAAGAAAAAGAATGAATCAGGTATATTATCAACATTCGGTTTTGAAACTGAGTAATATAACTGTATATAAAAATAATGACATAATACTTAATTGTATTATGTCATTATTATTTTATTCTATAATCTTTTCGAATATACATACTCCCATTAAAGAGAATCTACTCCCATCACCAGTAGCATTCTTAACACCAAAATTATATCTAACTTCAGAGAGTTGATATTCTCCATTATATGGTACATAATCTGCATTAGTATACGTTATAATATATTTCTTATTAGGTGTAATAAAATCTAACTCAACTCCAGCAATAGGAACTATTAATTTATAAGAACTACGCTTAGAGTCTCTTATAAATGAATTCATAACATAAGGATTATCCATAGCAGTATTAATATACACTTGTTCCTTATCTTTAGCCATATTCTTATCACTTGCATTAGTCCACTTATGTTTTCCACTCTTTATAGTTGTTGTTTGCGTATTCTCTAAGAATGTTATCTTCTCTCCATTTATTTCTCTATTACTTATACCATCCATTACAATACTACCTAATGATGGAACTTTTATCCTATATGTACTATTTTCATCATCTATAAAACTACCCATAGATGTGTCCACAGAGGTGTCATTAGAATCAACCATAGTTATATGAACATTAGGATACTCACTAGGTGCAACAATTGGATTACTAACATCATTAGATATACAGTAATATCTATTGAATCCAAAAAATAGTTTCAATCCATTATTATATATACCGTAATATGACTGTAAATAACTCATAGTATTCACTATATTCATAGATGGTAGTAATATATCATTATATATTTTCCAATTATCAGGTTTTTGAAGTAGTATTCCCTTATTTATACTTTTATTAAAGCTATACATCATAGCATTAAATATATTTGTGGACTTCAATACTTTAGATAGTACAACCTTATTCGACATTAAATGGTCACTGAGCATAAAATCTATATCCACTGTAAAGTTAGGATTATGTGTATCTTCTACATTATTTTGTGCATTCACCAAGTCAAATTCAAAGTCTATTGGATATAATGTTACATTCTTAAGGTATGATGATGTTAGTCTATATGATTCATTATCATCTCTACTTCCAACCTTTATCTTTTCAGATGAGAATAAAAACTTACCTTCTTCTAACCCAGTTTGTAGTTCTATTAATAATGGTCTACTTAATACCATGCTTACACTTATTATTGGGAATACATATTCGTTAAATGAGAATAAATTCATTATGTTATTTATATATCCCTCTAGCTGTAATTTCTCACCATCTTTAGATATGAATAATAGTTTTATATTATAGTCATGAATATTATACTTACTAAGACTCGTATTATCTAAATAATCATTATTTAGTATATTCTTCATTAATTCTTACCACCTTTCAAAAAAAAAAAGAGAGGTCTAACCCTCTCCTTCCATAATTTCATCTAACTGTAAAGGAAAGTGCGTAAAGTATTTGTCATTTATTTCACGTAATCCCTTATAATCACCTTTATCAACGAATGCACTATTAAATAATTCTTCGTCAGCCTCATCAAAATACTGTATATAATTATCTACATCAATTAATAAATAGTTATTACGTACAACTTCTAGGTCTTCATCACTCAATTTATCCAGTTTACGTATACCCTCTATAAAATTATCAATATCGTACGGTATATTTGAAAGAAAATCTTTCTTAATAGCTTTCTCTATAAGACGTGAACTTTTTATAATACCATAACCTCTGATACCAGATAGTGAGTATTTTTTGTAACCTGATATAGCTAAAATGAAAGGTAAAAAATCTGGAAGTAAATTAATACTATCGATAGACTTAGCCTTTGAGAATCTCTTAATAGCGTTAGTCGAATCATACAGTTTACTTTTATCAGACCTAGCAGTCATCACCATACAATCATTTGGATTGTGTATTACATTTAATAAAGATAGTTTATCATTACTATAAATTAATGAGTATTCGTCCTTGCTCTGGAATTGCATCATATAGTGAGGTACAACATTATAATCGATATGTTTAGTATTAATTAGGTATGCATGTGGAATATTATCAATTATAGGTTTCATAAGTGTAATATTAGTTTGAAGTAACTTATTTATAGTTTTAAATTTCACAGTATCATCAACACGTTTACTATAAAATTTCTTTTTATATTCATCATTAATATTCATATGAAATTCACTTCTCTCATCAGAGTAATAGAATATAAAGTTAGTATATAGACCTTTTCTGGATATAAAATAATGCCTATAATGTGCAACAAGATTTACAAGTTCACTAGTTATCATAAATTTTTCATGTTCATTTAGTGTAGGCAATGATTCTTCTATAACTTGTGGTGAATATAGAGTATTTATAACACTATAAATATCAATAAACATATTAACTGTATCTATGTTTTTAGGTAATTCATACTCTAATAATTCATCTAATACTTTATACTTTATCTTCTTAGAATTTAGTATTTTCTCTACTGCTGAACCACCGTTGTTTATATGCTCTCGTGCTTTCTCAAATTTTCTTTTTCTCTTACTTTTAACAAGTCCTTTAGATGTAACTTCTCTAATTGACACTATTTAACACCTCGCTAATCCTCTCAACATCTTCATCTAACAGCCCATCCTTAACTCTGTAAAATTCATGTTCATTAAATCTTTCTTTGAAATCACGTTCTTCATCATCAATAATAATAAATTTATGGATATTATTATCTTCTATATATTTTTCTATTGATTCTCCTAATTTTAATTTTATATTATACTCTAGGTTTCCTATTACATTAAGAGGATATTTAAACCCAGCTAATGCTAGCAATATCATATTATTAGTCAATCCAATTTTCATCCCCCATGATGATGATATGACTATCTTACAATTCGTCCTCTTAACAATTTCATTTAATTTGGATATACATAAATTATCAAATGCAGTCATACAGCTCAATTTGTCATTAAAATCAAAGAAATAATCATGTATAAATTCATTTCGTTCATATTCAGTATCTAGGTGTTCTAGGTAATCTTTTTCATTCCTATTACTAAGTCCATTAACTACACCATCATAATCTAAAAATAATATCTTATCATCAGGTTTTATTTTATAGCTCATCTTCATCATCCTCTTTATCAGGATTTCCAATAGTTATTTTATTCTTTTCTCCACTTGATGCTAACATAACAAAGAATAAACCTATTAATGCGTTGATATCCTTTGTGATATATAAAGCGAACATAATACATACTATCCCACTCACCCATATAATTGTATTTTAATTTCTTTATTATCCATTTTGATCCCCTCCCTTGTATTCTTACTCGTATATTACTAATAATATAATAAATTTTAATTATATATAAAAAATAATAATATTAATATATAAAAATTATATAAAATAATAATTTACAATAACTTAATTTTTTGTTGATTTTTTATGATAAAAATATATATTTATAATTTATTATTATTTAATTATTATAATGATTTTTTAACATTAATTTATAATTCTATATATAACATATTAATAATATATACTTAGATTACACAATATAAGGAGATGAGACAAGATGGACAAAACTATCAATGAGATTCAATTGGAGTTAAAAGAATTCGAAGATTTATTATTTAATCTTCATTATGATGCAGATGAGTACTATAAATTTATTGAAGAAAATACTGACTTTGAGTCTGGGTATGATATTGTAAAAATAAAGCCAGGAGATAATTTAATAGGTATAATATCAATAGAGCGTGATTTATTTACTAAATTAATGTTAAATCATATTGATGAGAATGTAGATATAATAATAGAAACACTTAATCATAAAGATTCAAGCAGGGGAATAAGTATTGATACATTAAATAATATGACTAACCTATATAATTATATCTGGTATAAGAGTGATATTGATTCATGTAGTGAAGATATGAGGGATGAGATTGAAAAAATGTTAATTAACAGTCTCATGTATATAAACAGCCATAAAAAAATCATAAGCTTATCTAAGATAGCTAATTTCAGTAGTAAATATAAGGAGCAATTCAATAAATGTGATAATGATAAGACTATGCAAAAGCTCAAACATATCTCTGATGAATTATTAAATCAGTACCATTTTGACTCTGAATTAGTAATACTAGTTCTGTTAATTACAAAGAATGTTTTACTTGATGCTGGTGATATTGATATATTAACTGAGATAGATTTAATAGATGAAATAATATAGGTTATATCATATAAATGATATAACCCCTTTTTTTTTATATATTTTTTATTTTACTGTTTTTTACATATACTAAATTCTTATTTTTAATGAAGTCGTATACTGTAATATCCATATATTCTTTATTGAACAATGGTCTTCCTAATACCTCAAATAACCATGCAAAGAATTTAGGAGTCATGTACATATCATTAACCATGTAGTCATATTCACCCTTAAATACATCATCTGTATCCAGAATGCTTAAGTTGTCTTTAAGTCTTTTAATAGCATTCATGAACTTATCATAAAATTCCTTATCTACATTCATCTTATAGAATGATGCAGAAACTTCATCAGATAACTGTGAGAAATCATCATACTTTTGAACTGTTATTAAGTCCATAGATGGAGTATTGTCATATATAATAATTTCCTTAGTATTATTTATATCTTCCATTACTCCCATTCTATTAAATAAATCATCATCTAAATCAGAATATGTGAAAAAGAAATATATTTCATCTGAATTCTCTGTATCATCATTAGTATAGTCTTTACCAGTTGCTTCTAGTAATAATCCATTCATAATCTATTGCTCTCCTTTCTAAATATTTTATTAATAACATGTTAATATATTATTAAATTGAATGAGGATGTAAGAGTGAATAACAGACAAAGGATATTATTAGTATTTAATCATTGAAATATAATAACAGTAAACCCTAGTATGGTTTACTGTTATTAAAATTATTTACTTTTACTATTTATAAGATAATCTAAAAATACTTGATAGTCCTTACCTAGTAATATAATAGCTTTTAAGATGACTCATAAAAGAGGAAAATATAATCAAATATTAAGTCACTATTTTTTTATATCTTATCTTACCTGAGTCCCATACTCTATTATACTTTAGTAGTTTCATCATATTACGTTCACTAAGGTTTTTATCATAAATATTAGGAAACTTCTTTTTTATATTATTCTTTTTAAATAGAGATTTATGAAAAAGTTCATTATTTTTAGTATAATAATAACTGGGTTTAACATATCCATCTTTAATCCAGCCATTTTTCACATATACATCTCCATATGAGTACCTTAAATCAGCATATGTAATTAATGTATTATTAAAGTCAGATAAGTCATAATTACGTGTTAAATGTTTTAATACCTTTGAGAAACCTCCTATTACTGAAGTTCCTAATTTAGTGGCATATCTAGATAATTCTAACATATCATTTTTACCTCGTCTAACCACACCTGTGGAAAATGTCATTATGCCAACAATATCATTATCATACTTGATAGCTAGATTAAGTATACTTCTATCGTTCCCTTGAATATGATTCTCATTCAAAAAGTCTCTTTTAATATTCGGTTCTACTTCAATTATTTCACATTTTCTCCCATATATTCTCTTAACATTGTAATTTTTATTAATTAAATATAATAATTTATCTTTAATAATATCTGAATTTTCTACCCACTCATTTTCAAATATATGAATTAATTGTATATTTTTATCTCTGCATTTCATAGTTTTATTTTTGTGATAGTGTCTATCACACTTACCTCTAGAACCCTCTTCACTATGCCAATATAGACCATTATACTCTATAGCTAAGTTTTCATCTGGTAGATAGATATCTAATTCTTTACCTTCTAAAACTATATTATCTGAAAGTAGTATTCTACCACTATAGTTATCCTCTAAAAATTTTATAACTTCTTTTTCTTGTCTACTAGTTCTATTCATTGCACAATCTGGACATCTATTACCATTTTCTTTCACAAAGTCAGTAGGTCTAATTTTCCACTCATTACCACATTCATTATGTCTAAAAGTAATAGCTGTACTCATATTTTGGTATTCCCCTACGATTGTATACTCATCTCCTGAAATTTCTTGTACCATTTCAGTTAATTTATCAATATCATAAATATAAGGATTACAATTTGGACAATTAAATTTATCCGTCCTATGTACATATCTAGCTAGAAGTGTAAACTCTGTATTGCACTTTTTATGAGTAATACGAACTCTATCATTTAAATCTTCTATATTATCTAATAGTATGAAATCTTTTCCATATAGCTCATTAAAATCTTCTTTAAACTTTTTACTATCAATTTTCTTCTTACATTGTGATTCACAGTTCCCAGTGTATTCATTATACAGTAATGACGAGGGTAATACTTTATAAATATGACCACATTTATGTTTTACTTTTATTTTATTATCCATACTTACATATTCACTTAATACATCATAATCACCATTAGTATGTTCATCAAGTTCTTTTTTAAATTCATTATGTGTTTTTTTCATTTTGTCAGAGAGATTTTTTAGCAAGCATTCAGGACAACTACTCTTACCTCCTAAAATATCATATGGTCTAGGTGACCATACATTTCCACATTTATTATGTTTTATGAGAATATTAGTACTTGAATTAATATATTCGCCAATTACTTTATATACATTAGTTCCATACATATTATCTAATTCACTCTGTAATTGTTTACTACTTTTTTTTAAAGTTCCTGCACACTTAGGGCAACCTGTGGGATTCTTTTTCCTTATAAAATTACTAGGGCGAACATCCCATACATAGTCACATCTGTTATGTTTTACTTTTATTTTTGTTTTAGTATCAACATAGTTGCCAATTATAGAATAATCATTTCCATGAATTCGCTTTACATTATCATAAAATCGTTTTTCCCATTTATTCATCTTTTATCACCTCTAAATTTTATATACCTGATAACTACTTAATTTATTGTTATCAGGTATTTTATTATTTAAATATTAGATTTTACTATCAGTGAGGTAATCTAAGAATACTTTGTAATTCTTATCAACTATCTTAATATAATTAAACTTAGATTTTTTTAGTATTCTATCCTTAATCTTTTCCTTTTTCAACTCTTCCTTACGCCAGCTATGAGTATTATCCTTAGCTGAACCTTTAATTTCGATAATTAAATTCAATGATTGAATATACACATCTGGTATATAAAATTTAGTTTCCCTATCATACTTATAATCAAATACTTGAGGTGCGGGCATCATAACATCTTTAGGGTTTCTCATATTCATAAAATGGTCTAAGAATTCTAAAAATTCTCTTTCATAACTTCCAGTATATTTAGTCTTATGACCATTTGACCATTTATATTCACCTGAAATCTTTCTATTGGCTAACATCTTCTTTTGTTGCTCAGGGTCATTCAGTAGATGTGTCTTACCATATTTCTTCTTCATTCTCTTTTTAAACTGTTCCCTATATTCTTGTTTGCATTTCTCAGAACATAGTCTCTCATACTTTTCTGTATCCTCATTCCAATCGGTAGGCTTTCTACACACTATACACTTACCATGATTCTTGTTATACTTAGAGTTGAAATAAGCTTGTGCTGGAGACATATCACCCAGTAAATGTGAGTGTTCTTCTTCTATATGTGAATAAAGAGATTCTTTTGCATCTCTTTTATTATCCTTATTCCTTGTGAAATAACGTTTATCACAATAAGGACAATCAAAGTAGTATTTTCTTGCCATAATATAACTTCCCTTCTTTATCTTCCACTATTTGCATACTTTAATCCTGCTATAATAGCTAATGCATTAAATACCATATGCACTATAGTTGATATTACTAAACCAGTTTTACCATTTTTAGTGTCATCATTAACATAGTGGTCAGTAATCATAGATGTAACATAATGCATTATTACTGCAGGTATACGAGATACTATTGCAGTAGGTAAATTTATACCTAGTGATGTTAGTTGTACAATATATAATGTAAATTCAGTAGCATTAAATACAAATGCATTTTCAGCACCTAAATCATCATTAATAGCTAAGAATTTCTCAAATTCCTCAGTTATAGGACCAATTATAGCACCTAATATAATCATAGCAACCACTTCTGAAAAGAAAACTGCCAGTAGTTCATATATAAATACTTGCACTACAATAGTTATTACTGTTAAGTATATAACATTGTTTGCTCCTTCTACATCAAACTTATCAAATGCTGTATATTTCTTAATTAAATCCTTTACAACATCACTTGTTTTTTTACCATTTTTAACATCATTTTTTATACTTCTAATGTTATTTTTAACATCATTTTTAATATCCTTAGGATCAATACCATATTTTCTTAGAATTTTCTTATTTTCTTCGAATTCACGTTCTGCTTCTTTAACATCCTTTTGCATACTCTTATCTTTTTTAAATCTATCCATTATTCCTTCAGTTAATACAATAATATCATAATTATCTTCAAGGAATAAACATTCTTCATAAAATGCTTTATTCATAAATACCCCTTTCAATTCTATATAAATTCATTAATTATTTGTTTAATTTAACAATTATATTAATATAATAAAGAAAGGTGGTTAAAATGACAGAAACAGCTATGAAGAAAGAGTTCACTCTAAGTGTCAATGACTTTAGAGAAGTTACTAACAAGGATGGAATTTATGGTCTGGCTAAGAATATAGAGACTATAATATTGATGGATAAAGGCTCTTATCCTAACATAAGAGATATGGGAGTTGGAATAGAAGATTATCAATTTGAATTCCTAACAATAAACACTTTAGATACTATAAAGCACTCTATTAAAAGGCAAATTAATAAATATATACCTACTAATAAAGTGAAGGATGTAGTAGTAGAACAGTTGGAGAATGAGAGTAATAATAAGAAGTCAGTGGCTGTACTAGTAACACTTAATAAGAATGTAGATAATGTCGGAGAAATAGTTGTATTGATGAATAAAGATATTTCTAGTAATTCATTAGAAAGTACTATATTCATTTAAATAAAAAAATTAAACTAATTATTATAGTTAGAAAGTTATGTTAAAACTTATAATAATATATTTAGGAGGGTAATTATGAAAGAAGATAAAATTATGGAAAAAATACCTTTAGAGAAACGTACAGAAATGGGTATTAAAGAGCCAGGCACTATTACTTACTATGAGGAAGGATCACAACCTCAACCAGAACAACCAGAACAACCAGTCCAGAACAGTCAACCTGCTGAAAATTCAGGTCAAAGACGTGTTGTTAATGATAATGATGTTGAAGAAGTTCAATATGAGGAAAAGTCACAACCTATTGAGCGACCACAAAATGTTAATAAAGTTCAACAAAAAGTTCAGTCTAATATTCAGACGGAAGGTGAAATCAGAGGTAAAACTACAAATTCACAGTATGTAGATGAAGAAGCATTCTCAGGAAATCAACAAGAACAACAAGTTCAAAGTGAACAAAAGAGAGTAGTTGTAGCACAAGCTGAGGAGGAAGTTTCTTCTGATGTAGATACATCTACACTTGATAAAATTTCTTCTGGTGAATTGTCATTACCAAGTGAAGCTAGAAATTCAGTAGCAGTAGGTAAGGATCAGACTATTGATGGTAATGGAAACATAAAGAAAAGAGTAGCTCAGGATGGCGGACCAAGTCAAGTCACTGGGAACAGTTTCTTAGACTCAATTAATATTGATGTAAATGAAATCGAGATAGTTGAGAAATCTACACTTGAGAGAAGAAATGATATGAATGAAATCTTTAGTACAAAATCGACATTCTCAGTAACATGTTGTCAATCAGCATTTAGAGCAGATATGTCAGCATTGTCAATGTCAGATATCAACAGATTGAATGGTTCTAATAATGATTCTTATAACTATTCAAATAATCTATTTAATACGGTATATAAGCATATTGAGAAAATGTCTATTGTTAAACCATCATATTCAGAGTGGTTAAAGATTACATCAATCAATGACTTTGATACGTTATTATTTGGATTATATTCACAAACATTCCCAGATACAAATAATTTTGAAATTACTTGTGGGCATTGTGGCAATAATACTGATGTTGAGATTGATAATAATTCATTAATTAAAGTTATGGATGACGAAGTATACGATAAAATTGATGAGGTAGTTAATTCTGTTAAAGATAAGGTGGATTTAGTTAATAAATCACTTGTTAATACTACTAAGAGAATCATATTACCAGAAAGCAAGATTATGGTAGATATCAGGATTCCTTCATTACACAATCAATTAACAATTCTTAAGTCAGTTACTGATAAATTACTTCAGAACTATTCTGAGAGTATAATGATTATGGTATTCATAAAGGATATTTATATGCTTGATATTGAAGGAACTAGACGTTCTGGTTCTGCAAAGTATTACAAATTAGGTAATCAACCTAAAGATGTACTAGACTTATTAATTAAGTTATCTGTTAATGATGGTAAATATCTTGAAAAGGTTATTTCAAAACGTTCAGAAAAGCATTCAATTGCATATGAGATTAATGGTGCGGTTTGTGATAAATGTGAAGAGGAGTTGGACTCATTAGAAGTCGACCTTAGAAGAGTTCTTTTTACGAGAATCGAGAAGGCGGGACAAACGGACTAAGAATGAAACGTAAGTCCAATGCAGAATTTATAGTATCTGTCCTTGAACTATTTGATGGACAGATTTCTATAGATGATATACTTGAAAAAGAGATACCTCTCGTATATGATCTTCTCGATGCAAAAGACGAATTAATTAAGGAAAAGGAAAGATTAAGGATTGAAGCTGAAAATAAAGCAATGAACAGCAAATAAGTATTACTTCCAGATTTGTAGATTATTAAATTAATGGGTGGTGATCTATAGATTAAAGGAAGGTTTGATATTATGATGAGTTTATATTTAGATTTGATAAAGATAAAGAATAAAAGTGAAGACACTATTATAAATTTTTTAGATAGCTTGGAATACTGTGAAAATGGTTTTAATATAATAGAAATAATTAAAACTATGGAAAGTGACTTAGATGCTGAGGTAATTGTTATTGAGGGCTTTAAGAGTAAGAATGTTTTTGATGGTAAGTATGATGAATTATACAATCAATTTAGAAGAATTAAGATAACTTTTGATGAATTTGATATTGATAGTATACCTAACATAGTTGAGAATAACAAGTATTACAATATGTATTGTGATGATATAACTATTGATAAAGATTATAGTTTAACTGTTTCATTCAAAGATGCTAGGAACATAGATAATTCGTCACAAGGAATAGTAATAGTTAATAATTTGTAAAGTTTATCCTATCATAAATGAGTGATAGGATAAACTTTTTTATTTTAAATTAAACATTTAATTAGACGATTTTAGTATAGCATATTAATATAAAATATAAAAGAGAGGGTGGAAATTAATGACAGAAATTAATGAAACTAAAGATTATCTTGCTTCAAATGTAGTATCGGAGGAAAGAACTAAAAAGGAAATAAGAGATACAATTCACACTATAAGTGAAATTTTATCTAAGACACTTGGACCTTATGGCTCTACTACAATCTTGCAAGATAAAACATTAAGACATACGCAAAGTAAAGATGGATTTACAGTATTTAAGAAGATATACTTCAGGGATGAAATACCTAGAACTACATTAGATATAATAAAACAAATAAGTGAGAAATTAGTTAGAAGTGTTGGGGATGGTTCTACATCATCAGTAATTATTGCAGATAAATTGTTCTCTAACTTAGATAACCTTATGAATGAATTTAATGTTGCTCCCAAAGATATAACACATGGGTTAAATAAGTTAGCTGTAAAATTAGAAGAAATGATTAAAGATGTAGCAATTAAAGATGAAGATAATCTAGAAGCAATGTTAACAAAGGTTGCAACTATTTCAACTAATAATGATGATGAATTAGGGGAAATGATTTCTAAGGCATTCTTGGAAATAGGTAAGTTTGGTTTTGCTAATATAGAACATTCGCCTACAAATGAGAGTTATTACGAAGTAGACACTGGCATGGAAGTTAAAAGAGGATATATACTACCTGAGTTCATAAATAAGGGAAATGAAACATGTGAATATGAAGACTCATTGGTATTTATAAGTAATGATGTTCTTGATGATGATGACATGGAAATGGTAGGAGAAATACTAGGTTGGGCAATAAGTGAAGGTAAAGCAATAACCATCATAGCACCTGACTATTCTTCTTCAATGAAAGCATTTTTTCAACAAAATAAAAGGAATAATGAGGAATACTTGAAGTTGTTAGTTATAGATATGGCAAATAAAAGCAGACGTGCTAAGAATAAATTCCAAGACTTTGCACTCCTAACTGGCTCAGACATATATGATAAAATGAATGAACAATCATTGAAAGAGTTCATTGGTTTTAATGGTAAAACTATATCTACAGAGAACTTTGGTTCGGTAGATAAAGTAGTATCAAGTGAGAACTCAACTAAATTTATTACTGAAGTTGATACTGAAGATGAATATATCAAGGAGAGAATAGAGTATCTTAAAGAGGATTTAGTTAAACTTGAAACTGATTATGGTCACATAGATAGAGATGTTCAAATATATGAGTGTAAACAGAGAATTGCAAACCTTGAAGGCAAAATGGCTAAGATATTCATAGGTGGTAATTCAGAGAGTGAAAAGATTATCATAAAGGACTTGGTTGAAGATGCAGTGTATGCATGTAAATCAGCTATTGAATATGGATACATTACAGGTGGTAATATTACAGTGCCTAGAATAATTAAATCACGTATGGAGGAGTTATCTGAATATCTTATTGGTGAGTTTAGCTATATGAATAATAGAAAGAATATTGATGTTGAGTCATTTGTAGTTATGTTAATACTTCATATTGATGATGCATTTAAGTATAGTTTTGATAAAGTATTAGATAATGCTAATTTCACTCAAGAAGAAAAAGATGAAGTCATTAAAAAATGCGTTGATACTGACTTATTTTATAACCTTAAGACTAATGAGTATGAGAGCATTCATGAGACAAATGTTATTAATTCAGCACAGACTGATATTGAAATAGTTAAGTCTACATTCTCAATAATAGGGCACTTAGTTACAAGTAGTCAGATAATAACCTTGAATGTAAATAACTAAAGAATTATATATTATAAATATGATAGAATGTTTTAAGTTATTATATTGAAGGAGTGATATTATATACTAATAGTTAGTGATATAATTGTTGTTGATGATGTGATTATAAAAGATGATGTAAAAGAATTTCTAGGCTTTAATTCTGATTCTATGAGTAAGGAATATAATAGACTAGAAAATAATAGGTTAGGATATGAGACTAATTTTGATAGAATATTTTCAGAAAGTGATTCAGTTAAAGAGATAGTTGATAAATTAGTCAAAATTAGTATCAATTTCTAGAAAAGACTACATCTCATGCTCACTAAAGAATGTGGTCTTGGATGACACTACTATTATGTATACACTTGCGATTGAAATTGATGAATAATAATTGAAAGGATAGATGATTAATTATGCCAATTAAAAAAGTTAATTTACCATTCTTTGGTAAAGATGCTATGCTAACAATGAATCAACTATTACAAAATCCAACAGGTAAAAAGACTTCACATACAACTGCTAGATACAGAGTAATAGAGGATTTAGAAAACAGAATGACAAAAATGATAAAAGATAATGGTAAATTCAAATTCAATGTATTTGATGATGGAGACAAGTACGTATTTCTATTTAAGGTACCATCTGAAAGTTATAAAGGTTTATTCTATGATGTTGTACTAGAATTTAGACCTACTAATGATGACCAGAAGGATAGTAAAAATATAAAAAACTATGCTATGCGTATATTCTCAAATTCACCACATTTTACATTTACATTCACTTATGTTGTAAATGATAATGGACTGTTAGTTCCTTGGGTTAAACCGAAGTGTAATTCAAGAGCACTTAAGGATAAACCAAAGGTTACTAATCCTATATTGGAATACGGTTTCGAAAAGAGTGTATATTATGCAACCTTATACATCAAGAAAAATAGACTTTTTAATAAAAGTACACTGGATAAAAACAGAATAAAGTTTAATAATAATGAAGTATTAGGAAAGATAAAGACACAAAGTTCTAAGTTAAAAGAGTACAATAGTGCTAAGAAGAATAACAAGAAGAAAAAGAAACCAAAGCAGTCTGCTAAGAAAAGAAAATAAGAGGAAAACTAATAGGATGGTGATAAAGTGCCTAATCAAAAAATATTTGAAGCTGATAAGACTAATAAACTAATTAGAATCAACTTCGATTTACTTGATAATGAGATTGAAATACCAGAAGATTTTATAACATTTTCAATAAGAAAGAGACGTACTTATGTTGGTATTATAGACCAAATAGTTGATGCACTAAATGAAACATATGATAGTGTTCAACATAAAATAATTATACCTATGATAAGTATAGCATCAAAGATACATGAAGAAGAAGATTATACAGAAACTGATTTTCTTCACGATTTAAATACTTTGCTTATTAATGATGACTTAATTGAAGCTATTAGTAATCATGTAGAAGAAACATATGAAGTGGACTTAAATGATAATATAAAGAAGTCTAACAATCTTAACGAACAATTACTCTATAAAGACTCACATGCTAAGGTTATATTAAAGGCTTCTAGATTAATAAAGATTACTGCACCTGTATTTTGTGAGTTCATAGAAGTATACGATATTAAAAATGATAATGACTTCATATTTAATTTAGTTAAGACATACTTCGAACACTTTTCATCGGACATGAATATACCTAATAAATTATATAAATTAGCGTATTCAAGGGTTGCTAAGACACAATATAGTGATAAAATGTATTGGAGTTATATAGCAAGTAGGGCAATAGATATCAATACTACTAGTAAACGTTTTTACAAAAGATTAATGAGAAACATACTTATTAAATTAGAACAAAATAGAAGTATTGTATCATTTATACATGTGGTATTGAAGAACTATATGAAGTATGAGTTGCTTACAAACTATGATATACACTATGACAGTAAGAATTTAAAGCAAACTGATAAAGATGGTCTTAGTGAATTTGATAAGCTGGAAGTGAAGTTGTTAAGACGTGATGAGGGTAAAGTAATAATAAACAGATTAACTGTTAACTCATCAATAATTGCTCTATGTAGACAATATGACTATGATATATCTGAACCTGAATTTAGGTATTACCTTGATAATGTACGTGTTAACAAAGTCCAGAATAATCTAATGCAGATGTTTTATGCTGACAAGTTTGGTTGTTATAACACGTTATTCTCATCTAGTGGTAAAGAATATATAATGTTACTAATAATATTTAAGAAATGGTTAAAGGATAATAACTTTCCAATTCTTTCTAAGTTAGTTGTAGGACAACCAGATATGAACTTTAAGCCAGATAGAATCAGTAAACGTAAGTTCATGGAGAAATTAATTGAAAGTGAAAAGTTTAAAGAACTTCATGAGAACCAATACAGATTTATAACACAAAATCTACTAGATAGTAATGTAATTGTAAGTCTACTATCAACACTTACAAGTAATACATTTATAGAACTTCCTGATTATGAGAAACTATCTCATTTGGAAAATTTAGATGATTTAGATTTTAATAATACTATAAATGAGAAGATAGGGAGTGTGGCACAAGAGTTGATTAATTTTATAGAAATAATTTAAGCTGATTCTAGCTTAAATTATTTTTACATTTTATATGGAGGTGAGACAATTTCAGTAGATGCAATAAAACTAATGTTAAACGAAATAGAGACTAATATTTATCCATACTATTATAACGTATCAAATACTGAAATAAGTATTAGATGTCCATATTGTGGAGATAGTATTAAGAGTGATAAGTCAGCACACTTATATATTGAAATAAACAATCCAAATGTATGTAGATTTTATTGTCAAAGATGTAGCATTTCAGGTATCGTTACTAATGATTTATTTAAAGACATAGGTATATTCAATAATAAATTAAATGCACAGTTCCATAAAATGAATAAAGATAACAGATATAATGGAGCATCTATTAAAAAAGGTAACAGTAGTATTATATCAAAGAAGAAAGATTTAATTATCCCAAAAGCACATGGTACTGATTATGAGGTTAATAAATTAAAGTACTTAATAGAGAGATTGGGAGTCAGTATAACTGAAAAGGAAGCAAGAGAAAAATTTAATGTCATATTGAATTTTGAAGAATTTGTACTTGAGAATGATATAAAAAGCTTTAATATTCCAGAAGAATATAAAGAAAAAACTGTTTATGATTTTTATAGATATAGTATAGGTTTCTTATCGAACGACCAGACTAATATAATATTTAGGTCTATAAACACAGATAAAACATATTGGAGGTATTATAATTATAATATATTTAATAATTATGATAATAGCATGAGAATGTACTCCATATCTAATAAAATTGACCTCCTAGCTGATGTTCTAAATGTTTATATAACAGAAGGAATATTTGATATACTAGGTGTATACAACAATGTGTATAATAAAGAGAAAACAAATGACAATGATTTATTTATTGCAGTAAATGGTAAAGGGTATAACCTCATTTTTTTACACTTAATGCGTTTAGGTTTTCTTAATCTAAATATTCATATATTTTCAGATTCAGATGTTAATAGAAGATTTTATGAGAATATGAAGAAGTATAATGAAGTACTAAGTGATACCAAAATAAACTTGTACTACAATAAACTAAGTAAAGACTTTGGTGTTCCAAAAGAGTATATTGAATTAAAGAGGAGTTTTATATGAATAATGAATTTTTTATTAGAGTACTTGTAATAGCAACAGTAGTAATTATAGATGTTTTCTTAATTAAAATGGTGTTTGTTAAACCAAAAGTTAAGAAAGTTAAATCACCACAGGTAGACTTTGATTCCGATATGGAATTTTTACTCTATCTTATAGCATTTAAGTGTTCGAATGCGGCTGATATAATAGTTAAGACAAAGACAGAATTTGATGGAAGACTATTAGGTGATGATTATGTTGACCATATGACAACTGATTTATCAAATGAAATAATTGATTTTTTATCAGATGATTACAAAGAGAGACTGGAGAAATATTTTAGACCTGATAATGGCTCATTGAAAACATATATAGTTGAAATGGTGTTTTTAGAAATTAGTAAAACAGCAATTAAACAGAATAAGAAAATTATGAACTCAGGTGATTAATTGTATGTATTTCATAATCCTTATATAAACATAATATTAATATATAAAGTATTATTAAGTTATGTTTAGAAAGGATGATTTTATGAAAATGCCTATTATGAATGATAGAAAAGGTCCAGAGTCTAAATCTAATGATATAAATACTATTGCAATCCATGAATTAACACCAATTGAAATGGGTTTTACTGATTTTTCAGACACTAAAGCATATATCAGATTTATCAAAGATGTGGAAAGACTTATTAGAAAAAGTTCTGAATACAGATCATATATAAAATTTTTAAAGACTGAATGTAATCTAAATCGTGGTACATTCTTATCACAAGCTAATGATAATGAAAAAAGTAAAGTTAGTATAGAATTTCATCATTATCCATTTAGTTTATATGATTTGGTAGACATCGTTACATCAAGTTATTATGCAGTAGGTGTCAATAGAATAAGTCCTTATATGTTAGCAAATGAAGTAATGGAGCTACATTATAAGAATATGATTGGTCTTGTACCACTTACAAAAACAGTTCATGAATTAGCACATAGTGGTGAAATATTTATTAGTTTAGATAACGTATATGGGAATGTAAATAAATTCTTAAGTGAATTCAAAGTTGGAATAGATTCAGATTATTTAGATAAGCTATCCGACTTAATAGATTTAACTGATACACTTAAAGATTACAAACCTGATATCTTAGATAAGCAGATGACATATATTGATATGGAAACTGTAAATAATTTGTTAGAAGTAGATTTAAAAGAAGAAAATTTAGCTTAAAAATAGTTAATATCCTTTATGGGTATTAACTATCTAAATTTCATTTGAGGGGGAGCAGATTAATGAATTATTGTAACGAATTAGAAGAATTACTAGGTGTAAAGATGAATGAGAAATTCTACTTAAGATTTGACAACCATGAGATAGGACGAAGTTTAAGTATAAAGGATTATAACTACAGTATTGCAGTAAGAAATCCATACACACTTAAAGAAGATGGTCTATACAATTCAGAAGATTGTATAGATCATATTGCATTGTCATTATTACTATTTGGAAGACTGAAGTTAGATCAATGCGACTTATCAGAGGTGATAAAAGATGGTGACATATACTTTTTTATTAACTATGCTAATACTGTAGAAAAACGAGTTTATCTTGAAAGAGAATCAGATAAAGTGTCTAATGCACATAGAGAAATGGGGAATATGTTTAGAACACGTGATACTGCATTTAACTATAAATTAGGGTTAATAGGAAAGGATGATAAATAATGATTATACAAAGTGTCTCAATAGTAGTTCCAGCAACAAACTGTATAAATAAATGTAAATTTTGTGTAGCACGAACAAACCACGATAATTCAGTTGATAACTTTATAACATATAATAATATGTATTTTAGTCTATATTATAAACAGTATAAAGATAGACTAGAATATAGCAGGGATAACGGATGTAATTCAATTATATTAACTGGTGATTGTGAGCCACAACAGAATAAACAATTCTTAATGCTATTTGGTATAATGAATGATAGTTTATCTAAACCATATAGACATATTGAAATGCAAACTACAGGTACATTAATTGATGATGACTACTTATTCTTCCTAAGACACACTGTAGGTGTTACTACTATGAGCTTAAGCATATCTAGTTTAGATAGAGATAAAAATAATGAAATAATTGCACCTGCTAAGACAATCAATGCTGAGTACTTATCTAGCAGAATTAAGAAATATCAATTTGTACTAAGGGTATCTATAAACTTATCGAAACATACATTCGATACTGATAATTATGAAGAAATATTCAACAATATTAAAGAGAAATATAATGCTGACCAGGTAACTTTTAGAGTGCTTTATGATGGAGGTAGTGACATGCCACAGGATGTATGGGTACGTGAGAATAGGATATCTGATGAGTTCGTAGAGGGTTTAAATAAGTATATAAAGGACAATGGTGAGTTTTTAGGTAAGTTAGAATTTGGTGCAGATAAATATTCAATTCATGGAATGACAACTGTAGTGGATGATGACTGTATGTCTACTACTGGGAAAGAAGCTATTAAGTTTGCTATAATCTATCCTAACTGTAGAATGTATTCCAGGTGGGGAGACTTTGGTAGTCTAATACTTTAAATAAATAAAAATAACAAGGTATTAATGTAACTCCAATGAAAAAGTGAGGTGACTATATTAAGACTAAGCGTGAGATTAAAGAAAATTTAGAATTATCTCTATCATTTTATATAGGAGATAACTTTATAATTCGTGATGATGATGGTATGTTAACAATCAAATTTATATATGGTTTCTTATTTAAACTAAGTCAATTAAAAGAAGCTATAGAAATCATAAATTTAGATAATATCCACTTATCATATAATGGTGAGTATCTAATAGATATTATTAATGATGACCCAGAACGTGTAGATGAAATAGTAGTGTATGACCATAATCACAGATTTGTGGTACACTATAAACCTAATGTGTATGATATATTTAAGGAGTGTGTAATTAATGGGTACAATGATTGAGGTAGATATAACATTTAATTTGGAGTATATTAATTTCTTAGAAGAATTGGGAATTCCATTTAGAGAAAAAAAGATAAACTATAAAATAAGAGACGGGAATAAGCACCGACTCACTTATAATGGTTGTTTACTAGAAAAAGACATGGTAGATAATCTAATAGACTCTAGTGAAAATGGGATACACAAAATTGAGAAAGTTAGAGATATTGATTCACCAGTATATAAAGTCTATTCAGATGGGGGCTCATTTAATAATGGTAAGAAAGATAGTAGCTTACCAACATTTGGAAGCTTTGCATACTATTGCGTTGATAATCATGATGAAGAATTATTAAATGACTATCATGGATATGAAGGTGACACTAATAATATGGGTGAGTTAAAAGGTTGTCTATTTGGAGTAGAGAAACTGACTGAATATATCTATGACAATAAGATGGGTGATAATGAACCTATTAATATTGTTTTAATTTCTGACAGTCAGTATGTAATTCAAGGTATTAATACGTACATTGAAGGTTGGATAAAACGAGGTTGGAAGAATAATGCAGGAAAACCAACTCCGAATAAAGGACTATGGAAGAATCTTTATGATAACTTCTTAACTAACGAAGAATATAATATTTACACTAAATGGGTACGTGGTCACACTGAGAATGATGGAAATGATTACAAGTATAATGACTTATGTGATTATAATTGTAATTTAGTTATTAATGAATGGTTGGAAACAAAAGGTTTACCATTAAGAGATATTTAATAAATTAGAGGAGATGATTTATAATGGAATGGGTTAAAAGAAAAGAAGGAAAATTTGGTGCAGATACTAATATAATCGACAAGAAGATAAAAGATACTGTATTTCACATTGGTACATTACGTGTTGAAGAAGCTAAAGCAGTATCTAAAGAAAGAGCGAACAGAAAGAATAAGGCTATTTCTAAACAACTTACTGTTCTTTCTAATTTGGAAAAGGAAAAAGAGAGTTCTAAGAATACAATACTTGTAATCTCTGGACCAAGCGGTTGCGGTAAGAGTTACTTAGTACAAAGTTTAGTAAATAATAGACCTGACTTATTCCATAATCTCCCTCAGGCTACATCTAGAGAAAGAAGACACCCAGATGAAAATGGGTATCTTTTTTTGCAACCACAAACATTTAGTAGGATAAGGGAGACACTTATTGGAAGAACTTCTCATAATGATAACCACTATGGAACATTCCCTGACTTCAAGGATAATTTCATCAATACTATTATCTTATCAAAAGGTGGTTTAGAAGATTTATATAATTGCCTTGATGATGAAAAAATATATGCTAATGTAATTGTACTAGGGATTGATGCTAATATGGATATAATTCCTGATAGTGCTAAGAGAGAAGGAAGAGATAAAGACTTTTTAGAAAGAGAAAGACGTGTGTTAGACATGGCACATTATGTATATGAAAGAAAGGATGAAACAGATTATCCAACAGTTGAAAGTGTAGTAGAATTATTATCTAACTTATCATCTGATTATATATTATAACAGTGAGGTGTTTATTATGATAAAATATATTAAAGAAAGATGGATAGTATACCTTTTGGTATTACTATCCATTTTCCAAATCGCATTCTTAATGAGGTCTGGACAAGTGGAGTATTCAGTCAAGGAACATAAAATTGAAACTGAGAATAGTTTTAGTGGTGTATCAGAGGGTATGAAAAAATTAGATAATTCAATAAAAGAATTAGAAGGGGAGGTTAAAGAACTTCAGGAAGTCAACGATGAGTTAGGTTATAAAATTGGTGAGACTAGAAAAATGGTATTAGGTGTATACAAAACTACTGGTAAATTATTACTAGATACGATACCGATAGAAGAAAAGTTATACATGAATTCAGAGTTAACACCTGAAACAATCAAATCAACTAATGTGTACTTAGGAGAACCATCCTATTATACTGCTAAAGAATTAAATCTATTCTTATTAGGTACAAGTATGAGTGGAATGGGTAGTACATTTGTTGAAGCTGAAATTAGATATGGTGTGAATTCAGCAGTATTAATGTCAATAGCTATACATGAATCTGGTTGGGGTAATTCTCAAATAGCACTACTTAAGAATAATCTATTTGGTTTTAAGGCATATGATGATAGTCCATTTGCCAGTGCTGAAGATTTTGAGACATCACGAAAAGGTATAATGTTAGTAGCACGAAATCTTAAAAAGGAATATATATTAGAAAGTGGTAGTTATTATAGAAACAATGCATCATTATATGATATGAATTATTATTATGCTTCTGATAAATTATGGAGTTTCAAAATAACTAATACACTTAAAAAATTTATGGAGAGTGTGGAAGAGAGGAATTAATTATGAAAAGAGTGTTTATCAAACATTTTTATTTCATTATGGTATTTTTATGTGTTGGAATTGGGGCATTTATTTACATGTTAGTTTTACTGCCTGATGAACTCATTACTAAAAATTTACAGTATGCATCAATGGCTCTTACTATTGCAATGACTACAATAGCATCAAATAGCTTTGAAGATAAATACAGAACCATGCATATTGAAGATATGGAGAAAGAAGACCATTATATGGATATTGAGGATAGACTTTTATGAGCAATATAATACAAAAACATAATTATACAAATAAATATATTCAACACTTAAAGAATACAACTATAAGGGAATATGATATTGAAGATGGTGGATTTAGTATTCTTAAATATAAAGAGTTACTACCTAAAGAATTCGAAAATTATCTAAGTTCCATACCTAAACAACAACGTCATAGAGAAGTAGGTAAGTATGTATCTAAACATAGAGATATTTCTATAGAACTTATAGAAGGGTTTAAAGATGTTAGAGAACGCTTTTATGAGTTAAATGAACTTGATGATAGTGATATCTTATCAATTAAAAAGGATGCTATATTCTTGATTGATAAGAAGGTTGAGATAGAAGAATTTAATACGTTTAATTTTAGAATGAAAAATAAATACTCATCATATATAAATCTAAGTGGTATTGAATTTTATTATTCTACTTGGAATGATACTCTAGATATAAAGGGAATATCGGGTGAAGTATTAGAATTTCATAAAGATTATATGATTGATGCTATTAAAGATGTTATAAAATTATCTGAAAGCATGGACAAAAGGAATATACTTAAGATCTTAAGAAGATTTAGAGGTGAATATATAAATTTAAACTTACCAGTAGAGTTTTATAAGGAACTATCATCAAATAGCTTCTATAGATATAAGAATGATTTACAGTTAGGTGATAGGAAGTTTGGAACAGATGTAGCATCTGATGATATGAGAGAACTATTGAATATTAACTACAACTATATCAACTTTATTCTACCATTGATAAATATAATAATATAGATATTTAAATAAATAAAGTTAACTAATTATTATAGAGATAATAGAAATTTAAGAAAGGTGATAAAATGAAAAGTAATGAAAAAGAATTATTAGAAGGAAATGTAGATAAGTTAAAGAACTTAGACACAAGTAATTTAAGCTTAGAAGATGACTTTGGCAACTTACGTATATTCCATAATCCAGATGAAGCACTAGTAATAGCAGGTAGACTTCAAAAACAGAATGAAGATATCTTATATTGTGAACTCAACTCAGGTTATTCATTAGAGCATGGAGAATTTATTACAATTAATCCAGTCTATAGAAAAAATAAAAAACAAAGGTTAAAAGAATTTCCTGAACTTACTCTAAAGGCTGTATGGGTACAAATGCTAGAGGAAGCAAAATTGTTAGAAGAAAAATTAGAAGAATTGAATGGGGATGATAAAAATGATTAACGTTACAGAAGAAGTGCTAGATGGAATGATTACAGAAGTTGAGGCAAGAATAGAGAATGCAAGAGAGAAATATCAAAATAATGCTGATATGATTGAAGCTATTAGAAATGATGCTGAAAAGAGAATTAGTGAGCTATCACAAGCTAATACTAATCTTAATAATAGTTTCATTCACTTAAATGGTCAGTTAGAATTATTAATTTCAATGAAAGATAATGATGACAAGGTTAGTGAAGAACCAACACCTTCAATTGATGAAGATATTAATGATACTGGAGAGCCTACAAAAGAAGCTGAGAGTAAATAATAATTAAATTGAACTAATATCCTTTCGGGTATTAGTTCTTTTTTTTTTCGTAAATAATGGCATTCTACTTATATATTATAATAATGATAAAATAAATATAAGTCATTATAAACTATAAAGGAGTGTTATTATGAAATTTACAAAAAGAGATTGGTTAGTAGTTGGATTAGTAATTGTTGTATTATCAGTATCAATAAATATAATAAGTAATATACAAGAAAAGAAGATACTAGAAAATGGTAGAGTATTAAGTAATAGTAGAACTAGTGAACAACCTATATTTGCCATTGGTAATAATAGTAATGTTGAAGAAGATGAAGTGGAAGAAATTATCGTTGAAATAAGTTCTAGAAGTTATTATGAAAGTTATATTAAGTCTCATAGTAATATATCAGATAGTGAATTAAAAGAATTATTAGATTCTATAGACTCAGTATATAATATGTATAATAAAAATATTCCTAAGTCTTTAATTTTATCTATAATTCAAACAGAAACAGACTTTAGAAATATATATTCAACTTTTGAGAGTGAAGACAGTGCTGGATTTGTACAAATGCAATCATCAACAATAAACTATTTATATAATACCGTTCACGGACTACCAAGGATAAATTCACAAGATGAGTTTATAAATAATATTGATGCACAAATAAAGTACATCTTTGCATATATCAATGTGTCAAATGAAAAGTATGGTAGTCTACCCGACTGTGTTATATCATCATATAATACTGGACTATATGCAAATTTTATTAATGAGACATATGTTAATGAGACATTACAACATAAATCTAAATTAGAAAAGCATATGAGTGTAGCATTAAATAGATAAAGAAATTAATCTTTATCTATTTTTTTTTTGACTTGCTATAATCAATAAGACTAATGGGTTCTAGCTTACTATTAGTTTGAATATCAATATCAAGAAATCCATTATCTGTACTATCATCAGTTGTAGACATTTCTACTAACTTATTAAATTTTTTTATATCTGATAAACTTATATCCTTTAAATATGACTTTACAAATTTACTGATGTTTCCAAATATCTGCTTTAAGTTTATGAATAGATCTCCTTGGTGAGCTAACTCATGAGATGTAATTGATAATGGAACTACACCCACCATATGTTGAAAATGTAAATCCATAACTTCTTGTGCCACTAATAACGTACTGACCTTTTCTTTATTATTTAAACGTTTTTTAAGTACTATGGTTACTATATCATATAGGCTAAATGGATAATGATGGAACTCTATTGATGCCATATCATCATCTACTTTCCCCATTACAGCACAGAAATCTAATTGATAATCTTCTTTTAGAATAGAAAGATATTCTCTATAAGGCTGTGATTGTCTTACTATTGACTCTACTTTCTTTACGAATCTCTTAAATTCTTTTGCATCATATATAGAAGTTGTATAATATGAACTAGCAAATATATCATCTTTTGATTTACCTATAGATAGATTTTCATCCTTATCTACAGTAGTTATATCAACTATATTGTTGTTACTTGGTATTTTACTCTTATCTATTGCCATAACTGACCTCCTAAGTGTAATTCTTATTCACATGTTAATTAAATGTTAATGTTGAGTTTTGTTATTTTTATTTTAATGTGAACATTTTAATAATAGTGTTAATTGAAAGGAAGGAGTTGTATACTTTGTCTGAATATTTAATAGACGATAATAAGAGTGAAATAAAAGAATTAATAAATTTCTGTTCAAACATAGTTATAAAAAGAGAAGATAAGGCTGAAGAAAAAGAAACATTTGAAAGTTCTAAGAAAGCATATACATTGATTGATGCAATTCTTAAAACAGATTCAATAGATTCATATAACATATCAGAAGAAGACTTGTTAGAACCTGAATTAAATACTAAGTCAATGATGATGGGTGTTAGACTAGATTTTAGGAAATATAAATTTGATACATTGTCTAGGAAGCAGTTAGATGTATTATTAGAGTTCAAGAGATTTCAGGTATACTCAGTATTTATGGAATATGGTGATGCAAATGAGTATTATAATAATATTTATAATGAATATATTAAAGGTCCAGATACTCTAATATATGATACATTTAAGGAATTTGTAGAGGGTACAAGATACTGTTTTTTTGTAGATGCAAGGTTAGCTAAGAACTATTCTATATTGTATAATGATGGGAGTCTAAATAACTATCAAATATCTCAATTTATGAAATCATATAACTTTGCAAGAACATACTTTAGTAGAGTACTTTATAATAATGCATTTGATGAGAATAACCCAATGTATACTAATTTTGCATCATTGGTTATAGTATTTATAGCCATTCAATACTACATGGATGATAGGTTAAAATATTCATCTGATGTTAATCTTATGACATTATATGATATTAAAAACTTATTTATATCATATGGTCTTGACTACTTTTCAGATATGTCAATGAGATACCAAAAAAGTATACTTAAAAATATAAATTCATTACTACAAGATAAAGGTACTTCAAAGGCTATAACGAGCATTCTAAATATCTTTGGATTTGATAATGTTGAGATATTTAAGTACGTATTAACTAAAGATTATGACCGTGATGTTGATGGTAATATAATAATAAATAATCCTAAGCTAGAGTTTGTAAAGATACCTTACGATAGTACTAATATTCAGAAAGATATACTAAAGAATTCTGAAAGATTTGACTATGATACATTTGTTACTGATGATAAGTACTGGCAGATAACAGAAGAAGAAAAACAGACACTATTAACCTCAGAGTTTAACTATATTGAAACTAAATATTTAAGTATTGATAGCACGCTTAATATTATCAAGAATACATTGGATTTATCATACTTCTATGGACTGCTTAAAGATATGAAACAGAATGGAAACTTAGAAGATGTTACTTTTTTTGATAATCAAATATCAGATAACCGTGTAAATATATTTGATTCTATAACTGGTTTAAAGGTATTATTACTTCAAAAGTTAGGATATGTAGATAATATAATAACTAACAATAATTCTATTTCATATATTTATGAATACAATTATGATAAGATACTAGGATCTATAACTTTACGTGACTATTCAACTATAAATCCGACATTAAGTGGTACTCTAGATGAAGAAACTATAAATAAATATCGTGACAGTTTTTTATCGGAGTTAATAGAAGATAAGGTATTCACTAAAAGTGAATTAATTGACTTATTTGTAAATAACAAGGATATGATGAGTCAATTAGGGGATATGATAATCAATACTGGAGATTATGACACGTATAGGGAACTTAGAACATTATATGACTTATCTGCTAAATCTGAGGTAAATAATGATAATTTTATAAAAGAAGTTGTAGGTGGAGAACCTGTATATTATTCTACATTTAGTGAATATTTCTTAACTGTTGATTCTTCATTCCATGAGTTTTTATATCCAGGTCAAGACACTACTGAGGAGGTATATAATCAAAAGATACTATTGCTTAGTAATACTATTAATAGATATCTAAACACTGATGCTATTGAACTGATAGAGAATAACAATACAATATCTCTAAATTATGTTAAAAACTACATGCTTAGACTTATTGACCTATTCAGATCATATACAGTAACTGTAAAGGAGTTAACTACTAATTATGTATTTGATAGTAAGCTACTAAATGCTATCAGAATATTTGATGAAGGTACACCTTTAATAACCTTGGGTCATCCTGAGTTTAATGATATGTATGATAATACTATGCATGAAAATAATATTTCTAGTGTAGATATAAATCTTAAGGAACTAAGTGATATGATGTTAGCAGTAACTACAATGTTTCCTAAGATTAATTTGAATATAATTGAAGATTGGAATAATGAAACATATGTTGAATTTAAGAATAGTGAAGAATATATTAAATTTGTTGAAGATAAATTATACGATATAGGATTATTTGATGAAGATGGTATGACGTTGCTTGAAAAATTTGATTCATTAACTAACTCAATAACTTATGAACAAATATTAGAACTTAAAGAATTATTCCCTAGTGTAATTAAAGTCCTTAATTCATCTTTACTGGGAGAATTAAATGATAAATTGGGAAGTGAACAAAAAATTAATATACTTGCAAATATGATGAAGATGAGCGAAAGCTTTAAATTGACTACTACTGAATAGAATGAAAGGGGACACATAAAATGAAGAAAGTTTTTAAAGATGATTATAATAGTATAAACGAGGAAATGAGTATGGATAGTGTTAGCAAGCCATCAATTAGGGGTAAAGTAAGGTTTCTAGATGATGAAGGTAATGTTATTCTAGAAAAAGATAACTTAATAGTATTACGTGGACGTGTATTTGCACTAGAAAAATTATTTAATGATATGAATACTGAAGGTTCTTATGTAACAAATAATAATCGTGAGTTAATATTATTTAAAATAGGTACTGGTGGTGCACCTGAGAATGATCCATTCCAGCCATATACACCAAGCTTTGATGACACTGATTTAGCTAGTCCAATTCCATTCAAAGTTGTTGATGCGAATGATACTAATACAACCTTAACAACTGAGGAACAAGATATTTATTATGACTCTAAATTGAATGAAATTGATACTACTTTAACTGAGTTTTATTGTAAAAGATTTGATGTTATTGATCCTGTATGGAATATTGATACTGTTAATAATGAGGTTTATAAGAAAATGATTTTAAAGATAAATACTACAGACTTTAGAACAGTACCAACGGGAAATCCAGAACAACCTTATACAAGAGATGCAAATATAAATGAATTAGGTTTATACTTTGCTTCTTATAATGATACTACTAATGAAATGGAAGACATTGAAATGTTTAGTAGATTAACATTCTCAACTGAGCCATTAACAAACTTAAGTAAGACAGTTACAATTGAATATTATATCTTTGGTTAATTAGTTATAACTTCCCATTCTCTTTCACAGGGGATGGGAATTTATTATATTTTAAGAGGTGATTTAAATGAGTAAGGGAAGGGTATGGTTTTCAGCAGATTTACATTTAGGTTCAGAGAGGACTTTAACATTATCTAAGAGACCTTTTGAATCAGTAGATGAAATGAATGAAACGATTATAAGCAATTGGAATTCAGTAGTTAGGGAAGATGATGTTTGTTATATAGTGGGTGATATTGGAGATCTTGAAATAGCTAGAAAATTAAATGGGAAGTTAGTCTTGATAACAGGTAATTACGAGGAAGATGATATACAAGCTAATTACTATGGTAATAAATACCACTATATAGATACGCTTAAGGAAAATGGATTCCATAAAGTATTTCATGAATGGTATAGATTCTTTGATAAGAATTATGAGAATAGAATGTATCTTACACATAAGCCTAGTGATTGTAAAAGCCATGAATTTAATTTATTTGGTCATGTTCATAAGCTTTCAATGATAAAGTCTTTTGGTTTAAATGTAGGAACCGACTGTCATAACTTCTTTCCAATCGATATGGACACTGTTTTATTCTATAAAAAGGCTATTGAAGAATTTTATGATGATGAAGTATTTATGAGTAAACTATAGAGAAAGGACTTAATATGAATGAACAAGAGAGAGTATTACTCCAAAATGAGAGAAAAATAAATAATATATTTATAGAGTGTAGAGAGTTAATGAATGATATGATTATACATGAACACACTATAATCATGAATGAAGGAACTTCTAGCGATATTGACTTTATCCAATTCAATGAATCTATTGATGGTATCAAGGAAGTATTTAAAGATATTTTTAGGTCAATATATGCTTCACTAGTTCTAATAAGCACACTAAATGATAAAATGGGTAATAAAGCAATTGATAAGTTGTATAAATTAGAAGATGAAACACCATTACACGGGTCTGAGTTAAACTATGTAAGAAACGCTTATGAAGATATATCTAAATCATTTGAATTTCATATAAAAGATATAGAGGGTACTATTAAGACTAAAAAACTTAGAGGTGAGAAGAATAATAAAAACTATGAATTCTATATTAAGACTCTAAGTAAAATTCACGTCCAATTTGACAGTTATTTCAGTAATATAACCACAGATTCACCTATGACTAAGAATACAGCATTACACTCAATCAACGAATTGTCTTCAGATATTAGAAATATTGTAGCTGAAATTGAAGGGTGGGTTAATGAATTACAGAATGAGATTGCACTTATTGACCGTAAGAAAGAGAAAAATAATAAACCTATGTATATAAAAACTATAAATGAGAAGAGTCTAAGAGAAGAACTTATTCTTGTTAGTAGTATTCAATTTTATATTAAGAATTTAATTAAAACTCTATATAGTTTAGTAAATGAATTATAAGGAAGTGATAATATGAAGAATTATATATCTACAGGTGATAAACAATACTTATTATCATTAGAACCTAGTGATGTCACTAAGGATTTATTTATTGATTTATTTGCAAATGACATAGAAAAGCAAGGATCAAGATTTGAGACTAATGATAAGATGAGCTTAACAATAGATGAGATACAAAGAAAATTTAATACTGAAAATATACTTGGTGATGGAAAAGGCAATAAAACATCTATATCAACTACCGTAGGTAGGTACATATTTAATCTATATTTAGATATGGCGAATATATTTGGATACATTAACCAAGAACTAAGTGGTGGAAAAATAAAGGGTCTAAACTCAATATTATCGTCCAAGTTATTAGAACGAGATATTGAAATAGAAAAAGCATTTGAGTTTGTAGATAAAATGGACTGGTTAGGATATTCTATTAATAGAATGATTGCATCATCACTGACATATGATTTATTAGAACCATTACCTGAAGTTGAAAAACTCAAGAATGAGTTATTTGAAAAATATGCTAATGAAATAGAAAACAAAGATATGGCAATCGTGAGTAAGATTGAAGATGAACTTTTAGATTTATCTAGGAAGTTACTAAAAGAAAAAGGTATAAGTGACTTTGATATTTATGAATCGGGTGCTAGAGGTAGCTTCAGTAATAACTATAAGAATACAACTATAATGAGAGGTATTATAAAAGATCCATCAGATACCGACAATTTCTTTATATCTAAGAGTAGTCTTATGGATGGAATACCTAAGGGCGAATTCCATAATTATGCAAACTTAATCGTAGCCGCTTCATATTCAAGGGCTGTAGGAACACGTTCGGGCGGTTATGAGGCTAAGAAGCTTAATGCCGCTTTTCAGACAGTTGTTCTAGATGATAAAGATACTGACTGTGGTACTAATAAGACTATAAAAGTCCATTTAACTGAAAGAAATAAAAGTCAGTATAGTTATAGATATATTATTTATAGAAATAAGATGATACAGTTAGATGAAGAATCACTTGAGAAATTCACTGGTAAAGTAGTTAATATGCGTACACCATTATATTGTACTAATGAAAAGATTTGTAGTAGATGTGCAGGAGACTTATTCTATAGAATAGGTATTCAAAATGTAGGTCTACTTGCTAATCGTGTAGGTACTAAACTGCTTAACTTAGCATTAAAAGATTTCCATGATGTTAGTATTACTATGCATGATATAAATATAAACGATTATATAACAAGGCAATAATAAAAAGAGTATATACCACTATGGTATATACTCTATAAATTCGCATCTATATTATAACTAAATATATATTATAATAATGATTAAATAGGTTTATTATAAGAATAAAGGAGGATGTATGAAAAAAGTAAAGGATATTACAATTGGAATGATAGTTAATAAGTTAGTATATAATATGGAAGAGGTTTTAGGTATAACTAATGATAATCTAGTTACACTATCTATTGGTGAAAAAGATTTATACAAGGTAGTTGCTAAAATTAATAATGAAGCTAGTAAAAGTAATAAGGGTATAAAGAAATTTATAATAGAAAATTTTCCTTCAACACATGATAATATTGGTTCATATTATGCATCAACTGTAGAAAGACTAATAGAGTTCATAGAAACCAACATAGAACCTAAAGGTGAAGAATTATTTGAAGGAATGCATGGAATTAGGTATGATGAAATAGATACTATTTATGAAGACATAGTGGAACCATTAAATGAAAAGACACATTATGAAATCAAACTGATTAGAATAAGAGAGAGATTATTATCTATAATATTTGGACTAGAAAAAAGATATGAGGCTTTGCTATTAAAGGATGAAAATGCTATGACAGAAAGAGGAGCAATAGCAATGAATAAAGCCTATAGATCATATATTGAAACCTTTAATAGACTTAGTCATGAATATGAGCATGATATTAATATTGATTTTACAGATTTTAAATAAGGAGAGTGCCAATTATGAAAAATAAAGAAAGATTTGAAAAACATTCAAGCGATGAAAATATGATAAGTTTACCACAGTATCTCGAATCTTTAGAAGAAAAGAAAAAGATTTGTAATTATATTAGAACTGATATATTACGTGCTAGTATCACACCTGTTAATATAGAGATTACATTAGATATGGTAAACAACAGTAATGAGATTAGAAAAAGTCCTTCTAGGATAGAGGGTTGTAGGCAATTTGTAAAGCATAACGATATGCCACATTCAGTTAGAGTACTATTGGGATATTTAACTGAAAAAGATGTATTAATAAATTCAGGCATGATTGGAAGTGATGAGACATTAGATGAATTATTGTGTAGATTAACTAATAAAAAATAGGGGGTTGTAAATGGATTATGATGATATTGATGTAAGATTAAAAGATGAGAAAGTAAGTGACCATGCCATAGCTTTATTAGGAAAAAAGGAGGCATTAAAAAGAGAATTACTAAAAAATAGAGATCTTTATCAGCATAAATTTATTCTTCTTAAATATAACGGTAATGTAATAAGTGAATATAGAGCTGAAGTAAATAATCATAACTATTTTAATATTATTTCAGAATTAGCAATATACCATGGATTTGATAACTATGATCTTGAATTCGAATATGATTTTTATAGATTAACTAAAGACTATAATAAAACTAAAAGACAACGTGGTTTAGAAATAGAAATCTCTAATTATATACCTAATAATTTTGAGAAGATAGTTGATGACAAAATCATAAATTCGCTTAGTAAGCAAGGGAACATACAAAAAGTGGTAAAAGGTGGACTGTTTAAGAAGATTAGAAAACATGTTATGGAAAAATTCAATGTTGACATAGAATCTAATAACTTGATACTGAATAGTGTAAGTATTAAATTGACTATAGAGTATTTAAGAAATTCTATTACTTGTAATTAGTATATAAGGAGATGATTATCAATGTTATATAATATGTTAGAGAGACCGTTTGTATGTAGGTCTGATAGAAAAGATATAGTATTTATAGAAAGAAATCCAGAACATTGTAGAGTTAGAAATACAAATGGTATAAGAAGAAGAGATATTTATGAGATATGGGAATTAACATCTGAAGATGAATGTAATCATGAAGAACATGATAATTGGACTGAATGGTTCTCAATTCGTGATGTTATTGACGAAGTACTTAATAGAAAAGTTTGCTCTAACTGTGGTAAACCACAATCTGATTGGTCAGAGTGGGGAGAAATTGAATAATGTTAACCACTAAATTTGGCAGACAATATAGAAGTAATACTATTAGATTCAATAAAAAAGTACTGATGAGACGTGATGAATTATTTTGTCATATAAAGGATAATGAAGGCAATACTATCACAAATGCTTATTCCAACTGGGATGAATTTAAGAAAGAAAATAAAGACAATGGTAAATTTAGTCTACTAGGTACATTACTTAGTAAACTTACATTGTCAAATGAAGTACCTGATAATCCATGTAATCATAGTGAGCACACTGTATGGAAAGAATGGTATTGTACTGGGGGAGGTTGGACTTCAGATAATTATGTGAGAGAGGTTTGCTCTAATTGCGGTGAACCACTTAGTAAATGGAAGGAGCGTTATATATGATAAATGCATTAAAAGCAGTATTGTTAATAGTGTATATGGGTTTAATGATTAGATTTGTAACTGAACCTATGGCAAATGAACTAGCCAGGATATTAAAATTGTATATAAATGATAAGACTGCTAAGTTAATAGTTAGTGTTGTTGAAATTATAGCAATAGCAACACCCATATTTATATTGGATAAATTCATAGGTTTACTTTAAAGATTGTGAGGAGTGATAAGAATGTTATTTGACATTAATTGTATGTCTGACTTTATGACTATAAAGGTAGACAATATGAAAGTTGCTACATTTATATGCCTTAAATTAGGTTATGGAAAATATGAATTCATATTAGAGGATGATGAAGGTAATGAGGATGCATACATCATACCAATGTTTATATTTTCAGATATAGATGATATAGATAAATGGGTGAGTGAAAAATTTGATATTGATACTGTGGAGGAGTTGATAAAGGATGTTATTATTAACCATAAGGATGAATTGATAAAAAGCTTAAGACGAATAGTGTATGGTAAATTAGCAGATCGAAAGTCGTTCAACAAGGGATTAGAGTTAATAGAAGGTAAAGAAAAAGAGTTAGAATGGATTAATCATTGGAATGATACTAGAAGAACTAGTTTAAATGATATTAATAGTTTTGCATTAGATTATGCAAACATGTTAGAAAAAGAAGGAGATGAGTAATATGTTAAATAAGAATAGTAGAAGATTTTTGGTTTCGTTGGTACTTGTATCTGTTGCATTATTGGTATTTAATTTAGGGATAGCGTTTGCTAATGAGGATGTGCATGATTATATTAAAGTTTTACAACCAGGGGAATATTATACAAATACTGATGAAATGATTGAGGTGTTAGGACAACCAGATAATATAAAAACAACTGAGGAGACTGACAGTTACATTTTAAAACGGTATTATTATGATGAAATGATTATAATTGATACTGTTAATGATATGCCTTATACAATGGAAATATGGAATGATACTGAAATTGAGGGTTTTAGTAAGAATGTGGGAACATTTTATGATATTATGAATCAAAAAGGAATGCCTAATAACAGTAACAATGATGGGGAGATGTCAAATATAATTTATGACTCTGAGAATTATAACTATTTAAGGTATAAATTGATATCTACTGGTGTGTCACTTAATTCTGAGGTGTCTATATTTACTATTGAGGTTTCTCCGTTATTTAATCTTGTAGAGGAATTAAAACAAGAGAAAATAAAAGAGAGAGAATTAAACACTAGTGATGAAACAACTACAGACACAGCTAATAATACATCTAACACTAATGATATTACCACCAATGATATTGAGACTATGTCTGGTGATGTCTACACTTTAGATAATTCTACTTCAATGTACAGGGAATATGAGATGATTTTTCCTAATACAACAGGCTCATTATATGAAGATGAACCTATCTACTTAAATAAAATCATCATGACTAATTATGGTGATAGACAGAATGATACATTAACTATAAATAATAGAAGTGATACAGTTACGTATAATAACTTCACTATGACTTATTTATTTTATGACACTTATGGATATCCATTAGATTATGTGTCATATAATATAGGTGAGTTGAAACCTAACAGTTCAGTAGACATTATGTTTGAATTATATGGTAATATTTCACGTGGAGAATTATATGAATATGACTATGACAGTAAGGAGTAAATAACGTGAATGTATTTGAAAGTTACCATACTATAGTTAACTGCGAGTGTGATGAGTACTTGAGACAACACAATTTTGAATTAAGTAAGAATGACTCACTGACGGATGTTATTAGAGATGTATCGGATGCTATGGATTGTGGACTACCAATCTTAAGATATGAAGCATATGTTGCCACTAAGATAATAAATAGTGATGTTGATGACTATGAAGTTGTATTAGAAATAGTTCATCATGACTTATTTATATTAGTGCATATTAAAAAAGGTGAGTATGAATACTCAAGTGTTAAAGACCTTTCCAATATCCGAGATGCTGATGGTAAGATTCATTTAGAAGAATTTAGAGAGTTATTAAATAATGAATTTGGGAAGTTTATAACCAACTCCACACTATTTGAATAATGGATGAAATGAGGTGTGTTTATGTACACCTCATTTTTTTTAGTCATGTTTAAAACATATATTATAATCTTGGTAATATTATGAAGTAGACAGAAAGGAGGCAATTAATGGAGACTGATACTAGCTTCATAGTAAGTAAAAATTTTCTATCTTCCAAAGCTAATCATGTTAATTTGGTAATTTTAAAACAATAAAATTAACATTTTAATTAATGATTTAGTAGAAACGGAGGATGGTGTATTTAATGAAGATAATTTTCAAAGATGTCAATAATTGGTTTGACCCTAAAATGGTAGTGACTAATCCTGAAGGAATAGACCAAAAGACAAAAAAATTTAAACCTGATGGCGTATTTTCAGAGAAGATATTTGGAAAGCTTGATGGTGACAACATGTCTTATACGTGTGAGTGTGGTGGACACAAAGGAGAATTCTATAAAGGTAAAGAATGTCCTATATGTAAGACAGAAGTACGTTTCACTGAACCAATGTTACAAAGAACGGGATGGATTGACTTAGGTGATAAGTATATCATATCTCCACTGTTTTTTAAATTCATAGAGAAGTTATCTAGAAAAAAGACTTTAATAAATATGATTGATTTTGAAGCTGTTCTAGATGTAAATGGTAATATAGTTGCTAATGATGAGGATAAAGAAAAGAATCCTTATAGAAATATAGGTATGGATGAGTTTAGGCATAATTTTGACGAGATCATTCAATATATCTATGAAAATGCAACTACCAAAGAGAAAGATAATCTTATGAGTTTGATAAATAATAATAGAGATAAGATATTTATAAATAAGATACCCATCTATTCCATAACACTTAGACCTGCACTAATGATTAAAGATACACTAAAATTAGATGAGGTTAATAATTATTACAACTTAATAATAAGAAATAGCAACTTAATTAAAGCTGAAATTGATAATGATGTCATTAATATGCCATTATTATATACAATCCAGAATGAAGCTAATAAAGTATTTGACAAAGTACTTGAAAACATTAAGGGTAAAGACGGATTCATACGTAACAATATGATAGGAAGTAGAATTAACTTCTCATCACGTAATGTAATCACACCATTACCTAAAGGATATAAATTAGATGAAGTAGTTTTACCTTATCTAACATTTTTAGAGTTATATAAATTCCATATAATAAACATTATAAGTAGAGTTAAGAAGATAACTATTGTGCAAGCCACAAATATTTGGTATCAAGCAACTACAAATTTTAGTAACGAAATTTATGATATCATGATGGACATCATAAATAAGACTAATAAAGGTTGTAAGATTCTACTTAACAGAAACCCAACTATTGCTATCGGAAGTATATTATGCTTAAATATAGCAGGAGTTAAGAAAGATTACACAGATCTGACATTGGGTGTAAATAATGTAATTCTAAGTCCCTTAAATGGTGATTATGATGGTGATACATTGAATATAGTTCCTATATTTGATGATGAAATGAAGAAGGTATTTTCTAATGCTTTCTCACCTAAATCTTTAATGATTAGTAATAATAATGGTAAGTTCAATTATAAGCTTAATATTGAAAGAGATCAAGCACTAGGTATATATACATTTAATAATGCTTAAGTTTTAAGTATATATTATACTATTGGTTGTTATATTATTTAAAATAAGAGAGGACGGTAAGATGAAAGAAAGTGAAATCAGGGAAAAAATACAAAAAGTTTTGTTAAAGCTAAAAGATGTGGTAGACATAGACTATACAGGTGACGTAGATGACTATGTTCTAGAGAGTTACGAACTATCTAAAGATGAATTTATCCATTCAATACCTCCTAAGTTTAAAGATAACTTCGAGGATAAATCTCATATGGTGTACACTGGATATGGAGATTTAGGTGGCGAAGAAGTTATAATCAATACAGTCATGGATAAAGATGAATATAAATGTATAGTCATTCAAGACAGTGAATCTGGTAAACCATTGCAGTATATTGACGGCATAAATTAGAGTATATATGAAGAAGAGGTCATAATATGGGTGAGAATAAAAACAAAAATTTAGATAGTGAGAAGATAGGCAACGCTTTAGGAAAAGCGAGTAAAATACTAGGGAATCTAGGTAAATTTTTATCTACAACCTCAGACATACTAAAAGAAAAAGATAAGATTGATAAAATTAGCTAATTTTATAAATTAATAAGAAAACCTTAGCGGGTTTTCTTTTTTTTTTATTATGAAACATGTTATTAATATTACAGTATATAGAAAGGTGGTTTATATAAATGAAACGTGACAATTATATTGCAAGGGCACAAGCGACTACATCAGTATCATCTATAATGGGTAATGTAAGCTATGTAGCAAAGAAATACATACTAAGTAAATTCCCTAAGAATTACTTTAATGAGATTACTATTGCTAATGGACTTATATCATCTGATTTAAGAGAGACTGATGAAGATGTAAAGAAGAAACCTAATCCTAAATTATCTATAAATCCTATATTTATTCCTGATGAGAATGATACATTCGGAGGTTCCTTACCAGAATGGTACAATAGTGGGGAAAGTTTTATAATGAGAGATACACTTAATAACTATCATCCAGTACTTTATAATGATACTGATGAGATTTATATATGGACTGTACCTAATAAGTTAAAGTTAAATTTTGATATAAAGATTAAACTAAATACATCAATGCAAAAGATTGATTTACTTCACTACTTAAGACGTATATTCTTAAATAATAAGCATATGTATATTAACGATGTCACACTTAAAGCTGAAGTTCCTAAAGAGTTTATAGCAAATGTTGCAGACCTAAAAGGACTAGACTTAACAGTTGAGGATGATATAATTGAGTTGTATAATTATTTACAAAAATTTTCTAATGGATATATCACAAGACAGATGAATTTATCATCAGGTTTACCAACATATCAGTATAGGTTTATATCCAATATACTAATGAAGGTTGAAGAGCCTCCTAGTGGAGAGACTGAACGTGTGAGTATGACTGAAGGCGAAAGTGAGGTTCAGACTACATTTTCGTTTGAGTTATGGATTCCAACTAATTATATTATAGAAAGCAAGGACCCACTCTCAGAGAGTGATGGTTTTGATGATATCCTGAACAATGATAGTTACATCAGTTACTCATTCAAAACAAAGCCTGTTAGAACAATTGACGATAAAGTTGAACTATTTTGGCAAGCTTTTGTTACTGATATTGATACTGCAGAAGATATAATTGGCTTATCCCCTATAATCTCTACTAATAATAAGGAGATTATTGCACATATGATAAGTAACGAAGTATTAATTACGGACTATTATGATATAGATGTATATAGAGATGGGGAGCAACTAGAGGAAGATGTTGACTACTCATTCGACTGGAATTTACTAGAACTATCTACATTTAATCCATTCCAGAACTATACACATCATGTAGGTTTATATGGGGATCTTAAAAAGATAAAAGATTATTATGATGAAAATATTAAAGAAGAAAAATTACTATAATAAAAAGAGATAACTATCCTATGATAGTTATCTCATTATTATTTACTTCTTATAGTTTTCTAACTTTACCATTATGTCGCTTAATTCATCATCAGTTAGTTCTAAATTAAACTCATTCTTAAACCAAGTTATTAATTCATTAGGTTCATCATATTTTGAAGACTTAAGAAGTCTATTAAATTCTTTTCTATCAATACCAGAACCTGGGCAAGTTTTATATGAGTGGTCTCTATGGAATATATAACCTATTCTAAATGAATCCATCATATAATTCATGAAATCAAATAAAGACTCTCTTTGACCATTAGTAAATTCATCATTACCTTTATCGAAGTTACCAATCATTTCTATGGCAAATCCTAAGTAGTTTCTACCACTAACGGATACTGGAGATTTATTAAAGCTTCTACCCATAACCCATTTTCCATCAGGTGCTAGAGTTAAATGTTGACCTATATCTGCCCAACCATTAGTATTTACATGGTAGTTTTTCATACCCTTTTGTAATGATTGATGATTATGACCATTAAAGTCATCAAAATTAGGTATAAATGTATGATGGATTTGTAATTCTTTAGGTTTCCTAGTCCAGTTAAATTCAATACAGTAATCAATTAATTCTTCAGTAGTCATTACTCTGAATTCTTCTTCAATATCATCAACTAATTTAATATAGTAAGCATATACCCAGCGTTTACTACCTATCTTATACCATTTGCCAGTATTATCAGTCTCTATAATATTCACGATGTCACCACTATCTATTCTATCTGCAACATCATAATTAGTGCTTGGACCATATCTAACTCTTAATACAGTCGCTCTATGAACTCTACCTTGTTTAGTTTCATACTTAGTTTCATCTTTAATTAATTTACCGAATATATCTTTACCTGAGAAATAGTGTTCCTTCCCCTTAACTTTATACCATCCATCTATCTGACCGTCAACTTCAATTATATCACCTTTGTGGTATAAATCAACTTTAGGATAGTCAAGTCCTGCAAATCTACGTACATTAAGGTATTTAGCAGTTATTTCTACCTTAGCATCAATCTTCTCTAAATTACTCTTATCTTTCTCCACTACAATTTCATAATCCTTACCATAGATTAATAATGCATTAGCAATACGTCTTTCATCCCCACCAGCTATAAAGTTAACAACCTCATCACCTAATTGCATAGTAGAACTTCCACCACCATCAGCATTGATTGCTCTATCTGCACCTAGTTCTAACATTACTTCAGCACTTTGTTCAGCAGTTAATCCATTGTCATCAGAGTTTCTACCTTCCGCCACAACCATTAATAGTTCTCCTGAAGGCTTTTGACCTAGTAAAGTTCTAGGATGTTTTTGATTACTGTGGTCAAAGTATTCATCTCCACGGATATCTAGTTTACCGTCTAATACTAATGTGTATGATAATGAAACTCCCCACATTGCTTTACCTTTATATTTCTTATCAAACTCATCTTGAGAAACTAATTCCTCAATAATTAATTTACCATCCATATAGATTGCTTCATAAAATCCTTTACCTACACTATCTACACGACTCTGAGTAAATCCATGATCTACATACTCTAAACCTACTGCATCAACTTCTTCTGAATATGAGAAGAACTGAAGGTTAGTACCCCCTATTTTATCAAATCCTTGCTTTTCAAACCAATTATGATTGATATCTGTTAGTTTTTCTCTGTGACCTCTATCATCAGCACATACAGTTGCAACTAAATTTTCATTAGTTTTAAATTCTAAAACGTGAATATCAGTTCCAAACCTTCTAATAGTTTTATATAGAACTTTGTTTTCCATTTATATCCTCCCTTATCCTACTATGTCATTATTATTATCATCATTATAGTTATCTCTTTCTCCATCATTTGAATTTTTCTTGATATCAATGAACTTACTAACTCCATTAATGCCAAAGTGTCCAGCTAATATGACCATGACAGGTTGCTTAAGCAATTCTATCAATGATAATCTATCTGGACTAATGTGAGATGTGAACGATACTATTATTAAACCTAAATATACAACCGCAAATATAAAACTTAAGAACTCACTAATAGTGAACCCTTTCTCATCATTAAAAAATGTTTTGAACATTTTGAATCATCCTCCTTATATTATCCTAATTATTAATAAATTGTTATAGACTAGTTAGCATAACCCATAAACATTTTATTAAGTATATAGTGAGTATATATTTAAATTAATTAAATTATAGAAGGAGATATATGATAATATGATTGGTAGATTGAAAGATACATTAAAGTCACAAAAACATATTCTTTATATTCTCTTATTTGCAGGTTTAGCTTTATTAATTCTGCTTACATCATTTGTATATGTATATAATACAATATATGAAAATGAGACAGCAAGAAAAAATGAGGACATACAAAATATAGAGGAAGTATATAAGTGGAACTTTATTCGTTCCCTAATAACTAGTACAAGAGATACCGCTAAATTAAACTCAGAGAAAATCAGAGGTGAGATTGAGCATGAATTGAGATTACAATATGATGGAGAAATGGACCAATTGAAATACGATATTGATAATCTAACTTCTAGTTCAAGGTTCTCTAAAATACTTAATAATTCGATAGATGGAGAATATATAGTAGTTCAGAATGATAATAATGACCCATCGATAGGAGTTATAAAGTATGGAATCTATAGTGATAAGAGTGAAAATTACTCTATTGAAGAAGGGGAAAAACGCTCTTGGGCTAATGAAATAGATTCTCATGCAAATAAGAAACTAGCAGAACAAGCAATTGAAACATTTAAAAATATAGAAAATAGTAGTACTAAACTAATTTTCTGGGAATATCTAGAGTCAAGGGATGAAGATCATATAATGATAGAAAATATGTCTGAGAGAGAACTTAAGAGGGTATTCCTAGAGGAAGGTCTATATGGTCTGCAAACATACGAGTTCTTAAGTTTTTCATTTATTGATGATAATGGAACAGATGTATTCGGTAAATTTGATGTAGGTAATTTAGGAGTCCGAAATGACAACTATAAAATTATTGTAATTCAAGGCTTTAATATTGTTGACTTGATAAGAACTAAGTATAAAGATCAACTCAAAGAATTTGATTATATGAAACAATTAAGAATTAAAGAGTATAATAATAAGGTAGCTACAAGTAGAATATTATTAACGCTTATGACACTAATAGCATCTATATTCTTTATATCCATTGTTAATATATATAATGGAATAATAACTGGAATGGATATTACAGATGAGAAGAATAATATCAACTGAAAGTTTATAGACCCTCAGCTAAAAGAGAAGGGAGCATAATAATGAGTAATGAGACCTATATGATAATTACTCAAGATATTATTATTGCTTATCTTGTAAATTTTTTAAATGTTGTAATTCCTGTAATGTTAGGAGCATATGCTAAGGAATTATATCACATAACTAAAAAGGAATATAAGAGAATTAATATACAACGTATTATAATATCTGGGGTAGTTCCAGCATTTGGTCTCTCTGCATTTTTTGATAAGATACTATCTAAAGTCAGCTATGGCACACTAATATTTCTGTGCGTAGTAGGTGGGATGGTAGGGATGCAATTATTTGAAGAAATGTCAACTTTAGAAGGTATCCGACAATTAATGAGAGATATAAATGATTTTAAAGATTTTCGAGGTAAAAAATAATTAAGTAATATAAAAACAGATAACCTAAGGGTTATCTGTTAATTATTTTATCTGAGTGTAATAAATCTTTAGGTGTTATATTACCAGTTCTATATTCAGGAACTATATCAATGCCTAAATCAATATAGATATTATCTAACATTTCAGAACATATGAATTCATTCTTATTATTCAAGACTATATCTATATTAAATAGTATTCTAAGCCAAAAACCTAGTGTTAGTTGTATATAATCATAATCTATACCTACAGTCTTTATTATAGCTTTTCTTAAATTGCCTAAGTCATAGTTTCCTTCTTCAAATTTCTTTACATAGTATACTTCATAGTCATCTTCATCATACTTGTCTAATCGTCTTATAACAATATCATCATATGTAGTCTCAGCAATTAATCTATCTTCAGCATCATATACAATTGCAACATGACTAAATTCAGTTCCTAGAATCTTAGTTATAATCCATGAATACCACTTAGTAGGTCTAACGAATATAAGGTCACCATCTTTGATTTTTTTCATAAGTTATCACCCTTCATATATTTTAATTAATTATATGTTGAAATTTAGCATAACCATTACAGTTATGCTAAACATATCTTATAAATTATACTTATCTTTTAACTTAAAATACTCAATTCTCTCAGTCATTATAGATTGCTTTAATCCATAGATATAGTCAAGTACATTAACTCCACGCCCATCAGGGAACTCAGCATTTTCTAAATCAAATGTATGAAGTTGCGACTGTAAAGCCTTTAATTTATTATAATTAGCTAATTCATTCTCAGATAATGTAATATTATTATTAGCTATCATATTATCCATCATTGTAATACTCATGTCTAATACTAAATCAAACATATACTCTAATGAAGCCATTAAGTGTTCTTGTTTTTGAGTTCCACTAACACGTTCAAGTAAATCTTCTTTAGTAACCTCTGGATTATTTTTACGACCAGATTGAATCATATCTTACACCTCCTAGTAACCAACACAATATCCTCTAATAGATTTATACTCACTCGTAGTATTTACAAATTTAATATATACATCATATTTTGAACTTGCATAATCTACTACACCATCCACAAATTTAGTACCATTTATATAAATATCAATACCTTCATCAGCATCAAATTCAACTAATTTAAACTTAGTAGTACCTTCCTCAAGTGCTATATTTACAGTCCTAGCTTCTCCATTTGGTAATAATTCAAGAATACCCCTACCTGTATTTGCTGAATGACTATCGTCATTTATATTGATATCTTCTTCATCCATAAAGTAATCTGCAACCACATAATCGATATCTATTTCGTCATTAAGTACACTATCTAACTTAGATAATAGTACTTCGTTAAGATCAAACTGTATGGGTTCTTCGTTTAAGCTAATTTCTTTGGTTACTATATTGTCAACCATTTTAGGTGTATATTTCTCAAATTCAGTAGGGACTTGTTTATTTTTAATATCTATATGTTCTATATTCTCCCAATACAACATATTTCCACTATCATCTTTCTCATGGACTTCAAATACAATCCTCTCATTTTCATTTCCAAGTGCATCATACCTATTAATTGTTTCTAAATATTCACCAGTAGGAACATCACTCTCATCATACTGCATTTCATTATAGAGAATATTTCCCTCAAAGTCAGTCTTATTTACAATTTCTATAACCTTTTCATTGGTATTACCACTATCATCAAACTTATTAGTGACTCTCTCACGAGCTATATATTTTACCTCAAATTGCTTATCTTCAAACTCTACAGGTACTTTATCTTTTAATACTTCTTCTACATAAGGGTTACCATATTCATCATGAGTCTTATTCTCATAAGTTATAGCATATTCAGGTTGACTATATACTATGTCACCCTCTTGAGTTGTCTTTACTACTTTCATTGTTACTTTTTCATTTCTATTATTGAGCTTGTCAAATTCCTTCGTATCCTCAACGATAGTCTCATCATATGTGGTAATGTCTTTATAATATAAATACTCACCACTAGAGTTAGTATTATGGACATCTATCAGTTTTGTTTCACCAGTATTTGTATTTATTACAACTGCTTCTTTATGTGTAACGGGTTCATCAGTGATTTCAGTTGTAGTAACAGTTTCTATGGATGGGTTAGAATATAATGTGTTGTGGTATAATTGGTTACCTTCATCATCCTTCTTATCAACAACTACAATTACCTTTTCATTTTCATTACCATATTTATCGAATTGTTGAGTTGTATTAGAATAGCCTAATATTCTTTCTATCTTAACTTTATTAACTATCTCTTTAAGATATATTAATTCACCATTCTCATTTCTATCTTGAATTTTAGGTCTATCTTCATTGATTGTTTCTACTTCTTTAGTAATATTTATAGAATCATCAATATCTATATCGTATTCAAATGGTGTTGCAGGACGGTTAAGCCCCACAACGTTATTTGAGATTTTATTTATTAATACTTTCATTATTAATCACACTCCTTAATAAGAGGTCTTCCTTGAAGTCTAAAGTAGTTATAAACCTCGTCTTTTCCATTAGATAATCCATTGAAAGAACTATCATTAAGATAACTTATAGTCTTTAAATATAATTCATCTTCAATACTAACTAGACAATAGAAAATAAATACTGTATTTTGATTTATATTCATATTCTCATAGTAAAGAGTCGGAACTACACCATTCTTTAAGAAGTCACCATAATATTTATTATCAGTTCCCTGATGTTCACTAACAAACCTCACAGGCTTAATAGTCATATTATCTGTTATACTATAAGAATTTACCACGTTATTGTATTCTAATGGTTTATTATCATAGTCTGACATATTAAATTTTTTAAACTTATTAAACAGTGCTAGATTAAAGTTATTTAAAATAGTCTTATATTTATAATCATAATCAGGGTTATCTAAATTAGGCAATCCACCAGTACCTGAGTTTGTCACTACTGCATTTGAATAATCTAAGAAAATACCTCGTTCCCCTTCTACTCTAACTTTTTCTAGGTCTGTAAAGCTAAATTCATCCTGACCTTCATCATTCATTCCCCATATAACTACTCTAGAATTATTATCAACACTTCCTATATTCAATCTTGTAACGTTACGAGTTTCATTTCTAACAAATAAAATACCACCATTAGTATCGATTCTAGAATTTTCATTCTTAGGAGCTAAAATAGTGTAGTTATTATTTGTATATAATCTACTATCTATTTCAATACTAATACTTACATAATCAGTATATATAGTGGATAAAAATGAACCATCCGTCTGAGGGGAATGTGCTAGTAAATGAACCATACCATTATCATCAATTAACTCATCTATATCATTTAATACTAATATATCTATTTCAGTATTATAGTTATTTTCATGTGAATAAGTATCTGTTGACCATTCACCATTTCTAGAATATCTTAGAGTGCATTTATCGATATCATTATAATGACCATAGCCTTTCCACATAAAATTAATATTTATAACATTATTTCTTATCCATTGAAGTTTATCTATTGAATTAATAGTACCATACTTACTTTCAACTAGTCTAATTATATCGAACTCAAATATATGTTGACCATAACTAGAGTCTAATAGTGAATCAGATAATGATAGAGTATTATTTTCTTTAGCTATGTTATTGTAATTATATTGATTGAACTCATCAGTATATAAATGCGGTGATAATATACTTTGGTTGTATCTCATAGCTTTATGAGGACACTCACTCAAATCAGACACAATCTTTCTATTAAAGTCATCAGATACAATTATCGAATCCTTTTTAACTAATTCAATTCCATTATATTCTCCACTTACTACATCATTAAATACAGGAATTTGCCCTCTACCTGATTTAATAGTTAGTGAGTATTGAACTTCTAAGTCTTCATCAACTATGTTATCCAATTCTGTATCCATTATAGTAAATTTAATCTTACTTGTGCCTATACCACTCCACATTCCAGTTAACTCAACTAAATTATCATTACTATCTTTAAATTTGATAACTGGTATATCTGAGTTGGATATTTTATCTATAATTGTATACTGAGATATATTAGATGACTTCTTAGGAATTGATATAGTAATTACATTCTCATCAGTAATATCTGTAATAGTGTAAGGACCATCTAAATTTTCATATGGCTCATGAATTTTAGTGAATGTAATTTCATCACCAATATTTACCTTACTATGACTATTAATTACTAATTTACTTGGATCTGATGTATAATCTGATGATATTTCACCATCCGCATAGCTTATAACTTTAGCAATAGCTGAATCTGAATTAATCACACCAGAAATAATATCCTTATCATTCTTAGCACTCACTTCAATTGAGTCTCCATTGGACCATATACCCTCTTGCGATTGTGTTACATTTACATAATTGACATTAGTTCCATCAGAACTTACTATATCTGTTGTATATTGTGTAGATATAGGATCTGAGAATATTTTTATTTGATTATCGAGTGCACATGATAAATCAGCATGACCATCAGTAAAGTCTTTAGGAAGCATTGGGAACTGTTCTCCTAAATCTCCATTAACAACTGATACATTAAATATAGTATTCTCTGAAGTATTCTCAATACTTATACCTGTTAAGGTTGAACTCGTATAATTTATATCTATTTCTTCTTTGACCATATTTCCATTAATGTATATAGTTCTCTTAACGCCATCAACTACAAGACGAATATGATATACACCTTTCTTAACATCAATGCCATTTCCTGTAAAGTATCTATCATTAATACCTATTGAGAATTTAACATCCCCTTCAGTTCTAATTAAGAAATAATCTTCAATATCTATATTATTAATATCAATCATGCATTCCATTGTTAATAATCCTGCATCTAATTCTTCAGAGAAATTATAAACAAGTCTTTCATCTACAACTAAACCATTTCCAATAGGTGAATAGTTATTTGAGTGTTTACCTAGTGTAATAGGTTCTCCTCCCACCTCTGCAGTTACGTCATCTTTATAGCTAGCAAAGAATACAGAATTAGGATAACTTTGAGCATCTTCCATTCCGATGTAAACTTTTTTTAGCTTATGAGGTTGTTTAGTCATTAACTCTCCTCTAACTAATCTATCAAAGTTCTTATCTAACAATCTTCTATAATCAGGTGCATTTAAGGTAACTTTATGTCTTAAATCAGTTATGTCATCTTTGTAAATAATATTTGAATATTTACCATCAGGTCTTCTAGTCTTGATAGTGCATTCATATACATCAACAGTCACACGATCGTCAACTAGAGCCATCATATTATTTAAAGTTGCATTAATATCTGTAATTGTTATAATAGTATCGTTATTTAAACTCAATTTGTCACCAATGCTTAGTGTATCTATATTTCCACCAATTAAGTTGAATTTACCTACTTCTTTTATATTTAATTCTTTAACTGGTGTAATCATCCAACCGCTATTAAAGTTAGCAGAGCCATTAGAATTATCCACAGTATAATTACCCTTATTTCTTCTTTTAACTCTTAGTAATGGGATTGCAAATACTTTATTATCGTAACTCAGGTCATCACCATTAGCTACAAATAATCCTTTATCATTAGGGTCTATATTGAAATTTACATTACTTTCCATTTCTAACATACCTCTAGCAAATATATTATTCGTGTCTAATATATTCTTATCTGGATGTACATTATTAGCAACTCTTATAGACCATCTCCATACATTATTATCTTTATTTTGAACTTCACGACCTTCAATAACCATATCTTCTGTCTGTCTCCATACTTCTAAGAATATTAAATCTTCTCTAACACCCTTATCACCAGTAGCGGATATAAAGTCTTTAGTTGGAGGTTCATTTAGATAGACATCTAACCAATCATTATCAGTACCTTCAACCCTAATTATATTTCCGTTAATATTTACTTCAAATTCTTTTAAACTTATTTTGTTTATACTCTCATTATCTACATATAATGCACCATCTTTAGCACTCTCTTTATTATCTGTAATGCTATTATGCTGAAGAACACCACTATGAATCATTTGAGTTATAACATTAGCACGAGAAGCTTCTTGAAGCTCCTGTACATTTCTAACATAGTCATTCTCTGCAAATACATTACTTACACTTTTTTTATCAAGTTGTTCCATACCTATTGGCATTTTATTACCACCTTTCTATATCTGAATGTTGATTACATTTTAATTGAAGAAACAGTTTATATCTATGTACTTCCTATTAATTTAATGTTAAAATTTAAATAATAAGTAAAGGATAACCTTTACTTATTATATTATGTTAACCACTTGTATCAATCCATATATCACTGGTTGATGGTGATGATGAAGATACTGCTGTTTTAGGTTGATTTCCTGCGTGCCAAACGGTATTGCCATTAATTTTATAAGATGCATACGAAGTCCAATATGCTAACGAGTTATATATTTCACTGTTGTATATATATCATAGTTAACCTCCAACTATTTTATAGACTTATTTCATTTATTTCACCGTTTACATATGTTATTCCATCAGAACCCTCTATTACTTTCTCTGAACTTTCTGGATTTGTCATTTCATAATTAATCTTTACCTCTTCGCTACTTAATGATCTGTTGTATATTCTAATATCCTGTATTTTTCCATTAAACCAGTCACCTGACCTCGAGTAGTTAGTTCCGATATTTAAGCTATATGGATTAACAATACCAGTAATAGAATGATGACTAGTATCTTCAGCACCATTCACGTAAATACTAGTAGAACTTCCATTGTATGTTATTACTACATTGTTCCAACTATTAAGGTTATAAGTTAGTACTGTTGATAAGTACCCTGATGACTTAACCGTTGTATCAGTATAGAATTCCAATCTACTTGATGATTGTAAAGCTAGTATAAATCTGTTACTACCATTAGCCCAGAATATCCTTTCACCGTCTACACCAGATGTAGGGTAAAACCATATAGATACTGATTGTTGCGGACTAGTTTGTGTAACTGGTATACTAATGTAACTATCTACACCATTAAAACTATATGCTTTTTGACCTAGACCACTAGTAATTGTTGCACCGCTATTTGTGCCATCATTATCACTACCAGAATAATCAATGATATCACCATCTAGTTTCCACCAACCTATGAGACCGAATGTTACTCCAACTTCAGAGATTGAGTTATTATTTATTATACCATTCTCATATATATCCATCAGACCTCAACTCCCCATAGTATTTCCTCAACCATGTCTTCAGAGCCAGTCCAACATATGAATTGACATCTAGTTGCATCCCGTCCTGAACTAGTTCTATTATAACTTATGACGTGTCTTGCACCCCAACCAAACATTAAGTTGTCAGAGGGTTCTCCAAAGTCATCTGACGGACTAGCAAATCCTATACTAGTTGAACTTATAGCAAGTATATCAGTTTTTCCATAGTAAATATCATCAATATACATCTTTACTTGACCATTAAGTTTTTCACCATTAGTACCTGTTAATATATCCTCCATAGTCACACCATTTGGTAATACTAATTTAACAGTGCAAGGCATTATAAATTCACCATCTATACCGTCTGCGTGTGGATATACATAATTGGTCGGGTTACCATTTGAATCATATAGATTAATTTGCTTTACCCAAGTTACACTATCCATTTTAATAGCCGAATTATATATATTCATATCTTTATGAGATGCAAATACTCCTGACTCACTATAGGGTATTACTTTATTACTAGTAGTTGTAGCATGTAAACTATCATCTGACATATTTGTACCAAATAAATCATATTGTGGACCACCAAATTGCTTCCATGCTAATTTAATTATATTACTACTAGTGATTGCATGTGCATTTAGATTACCATTAGTGTCCATATTAACTTTTTCAGTGTATATATCCATTATATCATCATCTGATAGATTTGATGAATACATTTGGACTTCATAAATTGTTCCATCAAACCACCTAGACTCAGGATAATATGTTCCTAGTTTATCAAATATTAAGCTATCTAATTGTGTATCTGCAGTTATAGTGTTCTCAAGTATTCCATTTATATAAAGTTTATATACACCATTTCCGTCATAGGTATATGTAAGCATATATTTTACACCATTTTGAAGTACTGTAGTTCCTGTGTACCAACCTCTCTCTGGTATATCTTGATGTATCCAAATTCCTATTTTTTGTTCATATATACTTAACCAATTAGTATTAGAATCATAACTTCCAGAGGACATTATAGAGCGTATGTCTGATATATCTGATGGTTTTATCCATTCTATTACACTCCAAGAAGTATTAGATAACATTATTGTTTTATCTGATTTTATTAGATTATCTACTCCATTAAATTCATAATCACCTATCCCAACAGTATTTGAACCATTCCATTTTGGTGTTGTTGAAGGTACAATATATGAATTATTCCCCTGACCACTGCAGTCACTTATAACTCCATAGTCTCTTATATCTTCTATAAACTCTGTTGCATGATCCTTTTCTTCAAGTTGTATTTTTGTTACTTTAATATCAATACTATCAATATTAGAGTAGTAGTCTCCAGTTAATATATCTAATCTCAGTTTATCACTTGTGCCAGAATAGACTGCAGTTACTTCGCATCTAATATATCCACCAGTACCATCCAATATTACATAACTTTGTGGTTGTTCTGGTGCTGTTCCACCGTCAAACATCACTAGTCTTAGTGATGCAGTACCTACTACGTTATTCTTAAAGTATGCAGATAATGTAATGGGTTGATTTGCTGGTGTTGTACGAACTAGATTTTGATAAATGTAATAATAACTACCCGTATCAGGAACAGTCACTATTCCATGATTATATTTAATTGAGAAACTCCCAGTCCCATTTGTAGAGAGACTCCAATCAGATGTGTCTTCAAATAATGGATTGAATATTAGGTTCTGAGTTGGTTCTACAAAGTCATCGAATTTATAGTGTAATACTTTTGCTTTAGATAATTCCTTAACTTCTCTTTCACTTAGTGCGTGGTCATATATTTTTACATCATCCACTATAGCATCAACATAATTAATTGTATATCCCTTACCTATTGTTATATTACTACTAGATACTGAACCTATACATGTGCTATTTGCTCCTTCACTTAAATCCTTCTCACCATTAATATACCATTGTCTACTACCATCATCATATTTTACAATACACGAGTGATACCATTGTCCTACACTTAAATCACTAGAATTTATGCTGACATACGGAGATGCATTACCGTTGCCACCACCGCAGTAGAATCTTAAATGCCCAGGGGTTTCCAAGTTTATAGTAAACTCACCACCATATGCTTTATCTATTACAGTACATCTATTAGTAAGACCATTTATATAGATCCAAAATGATATAGACAATTCACCAACTATTTGTAAGTCTTCATGGTTTGGTACAGTAATATATCCATCCGACCTACCAGTTCCCAGCTTACTATTTGAGTATACTGTAGATGTTTCCACCCCATGATGCTTTAATAAACTATCTTCTGCATTTCCATCTAATTTATAATGTGCTACTAAACTCATTCTAGCCCCCTAAAATACTATATATTAACCGCTTGTATCTATCCATATATCATTAGTTGCTGGTGATGAAGGTGCTGATGATGCAACAGTAATCTTATATCCATTGACTTCATTATGTGAATGACTAGCATTAGCAAATGCACTTGCATGCTCTCCGTCTAAAGTATCTACATCTAATTTTTTACCAGATACTGTACTCTTTACTGAGTCTGACCCGTATGATGTGGCATATGAAATATTCAATGGATTATCCCATTCAGCATTATCATCACCATTGTAACCTATAATTAACTCCCTAACTGATATTACACTATAATCATATTGACCTGTATTAGTAACGTCACCAATATATATTACGCCATAATTAGATGGATCTCTAGCAAATCTAACTGTATCATTTGGTTTCATAGAACTAGTTGATTTAAAATATGCAAACGTGTTAATCCAAGTAGGAGATGCATATAAATAACCACCTAATGTAACAGTGAAACTTGTGTGGGTAGTATATTCATAGACATCGACTACCATACGCATCATAGAGTATGAAGACAATTTAGCTGGCAGTTTTATTCTTATAGCACCATTATTATTACTTACTGGATTATTGTATGTTCCACCTTTCGGGTTTATAAGTTTTCTAACTCCACCTACACGATTCCTAATATTCATATTACTCATATCATTAACTGTTAGATCTCCTGTCACTGTTCCCCCACTTGTTGGTAAGTAACTATGTGAGTGACTAGCATTAGCAAATGCACTAGCATGTTCTCCATCTATGGTGTCAACATCCAAACTATTACCAGAACCTTCGTTACCAACTGTTAACACACTTTTATTATTTACTCTAACATCCCCACCGTCATAGTTTAAATCTAATACACTATACGAACCATTATTTATAGTCTTTATGTCTGAACCATTTAGTCTTATATTCGCAGAGTTCGTTGGTCCTATCTGTAGGGGATGTTCAGTTGTGGTATTACCCACGCCCTGACTACTTGTAGTTTTTATAGTTCCACTTACACTCAAGGAGTTTATAACTTCTATATCTCTTGCACTAAGTAATCCTGTAACTTTTAGTATTCCATATGTTAAAGTGCTTCCTAGGCTTGCCATAAAACTATACCCTCCTTTATATTAACCACCAGTATCTACCCATATGTCATTTGTTGATGGACTTGATGGAGCCGATGTTCCTACTGTAACTTTAATACCATTTACCTCAGTATGTGAATGACTAGCATTAGCAAATGCACTAGCATGTTCTCCATCCAGAGTATCAGCATCTAATTTTTTTCCAGTTATAGTCCCCTTTATAGCATCTGTACCATATGATGTTGCATATGATATATTTAATGCATTATCCCATTGTGCGTTATCATCACCACTATGACCTATAATTAATTCTCTTACAGATATTACACTATAATCATATTGACCTGTAGCTCCTACATCACCAATGTATATAACACCATATCCCGCTGTATCAATTGCGAATCTAACTGCAGGAGTTACTTGCATAGAACTAGTTGATTCAAAGTATGCAAATTCATTAACCCAATTAAATGATGAGTATAAATACCCACCTAACGAAACAGTGAAACTAGACCCACCAGCGTAATCATATACATCAACTATCATACGTAACATAGAGCTATAATTCTCATGACCTGGTAAGTTTATCTTTATAGCCCCGTTTATATTACTTGATGTTAGGTTATAAGTACCGCCCTTAGGATTTAGAATCTTTCTAACTCCATTTTCCCATGTTCTTATATGTACATCACTCATCCCATTAACTGTTAAATCATTTGTTACAGTTCCTCCACTTAGTGGCACATAACTATGTGAATGACTAGCATTAGCAAATGCACTAGCATGTTCTCCATCTACAGTGTCTGCATCAATTCCATTACCTGAACCTTCATCACCAGTAGTGAGTATCCTTTGGTTGTTTGCTCTAACTTCCCCACCATTATAATTTAAATGTAATATACTATAAGCACCGTTATTTATTGCCTTTATATCAGAGCCAGTTATTCTTAAGTTAGCACCAGTTGTTGGTCCTATTTGTAAAGGATGTTCTGTTGATATATTATCTGCGGCTTGACCACTTATAATATTTATAGAACCACCTAACTTTAAGGAATTTACTACTTCCATATCCTTAGATTTTACCAATCCTGTAATTTTTAGTATCCCATAAACTATTGAACTTCCAAGAGATCCCATTATAAATTCACCTCATCTATTTGTCCTTTTATAAATACCTGTTTATCCTTATTCTGTATTATTTGTTCGTTAGAATTAGGGTCTGTCATCTTATAATTAATAGTTATTTCTTCTTCTGATAGTGCTCTCATCAAATTTGTAACACTTTCATAGTTTCCCATCAGCAACAGTTGGTGAGCCATCAACTATCCCATGATGCTTTAATAAACTATCCTCCACATTTCCATCTAATTTATAATGTGCTATTAATCTCATAATATAGACTCATATATATTAACCACTTGTATCTATCCATATATCATTAGTTGAAGGTGATGATGGTGCTGTTGTCCCTACTGTAAGGTGATGTCCATCTATTTTATCGCTATCAGCCGCCGAGTCGGAATATCGTGCCCTATCGACTCTAACCCCATAAGTACCTGATCCATTATACCCCATAAGAGTAGGATAACTAGCTTTCCAACTAGTGTTTGGATTTGTTTTATCACAGGTTGCTCCAGTTGGCGTTGTACCTGCGGATGCATCAAAAATAGTATGGTTATTATTATAGTTTCTCCATGCTAATTGACCAACCACAATGTCGTCACCATTATTAGTATACCAATTTGTTCTGTTAGATAGGTGATACCCATCTAATTTATCGCTATCAGCTGCCTTTCCAGATGTAGTTAGGTATGTACTATGACTATGACTAGAAACAGCAAACGCACTCGCATGTTCCCCGTCAACTGTATCAGCATCAATTCCCTTACCAGATCCCTCATCTGCAGTAGTTAGTACGTTATTTCCACCCACTGTCAAACTTTCTTCTATCTCCATTGCTTTAGCCTTTATTAATCTTGTCACTCTTAGTAGTCCATATACTATACTACTTCCAAAGTTAGACATTAAATATTCACCTCGCTTAATTCACCTTTAATGTAGAGAATGTTATTATCTTGTATTACTTTTTCTCCATTATTTGGATTAGTTATTCTATAATTAATTGAAATTTCTTTCTCTGATAGTACTCTATCATATATTCTAAAATCTTGTACTTTACCATTAAAGCTTTTAGCATATGGATATGATGCTCCTCCTGTAGATCTACCAATTGAACTAAAGCTAAAATATTCAGTATCTGGATTTGCCCCTCTTGACATATAACCAGTATGAAATAGATTACCATTTTGATACCATCTTACAGGTCTCTCTGATTCGTTATTAGCAAATACTATCGTAAAGTGACTCCATACTCCTTTAACATCATCTGGGAATGCTCCTGAACCAAAAGTATAACCATTCTGTAGAGCCGCCTCAGTTCTAAAGTTCTTACCGTCACTGTATATTTCTATATGTCTTATAGTACTACTCCCTCTAAATAATGACATTCTGTCAACTGCATTAGCATCTACCTTTATCCATATACTATAAGTACAACCACTTGGATAATTACTCGTACTAGTATTTGTTATTAATTCAGGGATTAGTATATTACCACCATATACTGTTCCATCACTAGTTCCACTCCCATCTAAATCATATGCTTGCTGTCCTAATCCACTTGTGATAGTAGCACCATCATTTGTTCCATCATTATTACCAAGAGAATAGTCATCAGTATTTCCGTCTAATTTCCACCAACCTACAAGACCATTTGTTATTCCAACCTCACTATATCCGTTACTATAATTCACACCAGATGATTTTAGCTCAATTATATTAAGTTCACCAGAAGATATAGGTCTATGTTCTCCACAACCTATGATTGCTTCAATAGGTAATTCATTTCCATTTACTACTTCAAACCTCGGTCTATAATGCTTAACATATGTTCCATCCCCAATTTCACCATACTCATACATTGGATACTGTCTTACATATACAGATGAAGCATTACTCATCCAATTAAAGTTTCTACCTACATTAAAGTAGGTTCCATCAGTATAGTAACCTTTACCGCTAGTTGGATTACCAGTTGTTCCATATGGGTATATAAAGAACTCCCATAATACCCATTTACCTAAGTAATTTGTATCACCCATTGATGGGGCAGTAAAATATGGATTTGTATTAGCAGTTGTTGTGTTTACGTTACAGACACTGTCTGACATACCAACATAATTTCTTTGATTACTAGATGAGCTTGGCTCTTCGTGACAGTATATCCACTGTGTAAATCTATATGTTCTATTTGGATTTATTGTAAATCTATAATATGTTGTTGGGTGAGCATATTGTTGATAATGTAATGAGTTCGATTCAAATTTTATCATAGTATCAACTTCGTCGATAGGGTTTATGAAATCATCTATAATATTAGTATAATTTGAATTTGCATTTATATCCATGCTTCCAGAGAGCATAGGATGTGTAAAGGATTTACTTGCTGTATAACTTCCTTTCTCCCATACCTCATATCTTATTAGATTATTATATTCATCAATACCACTTTCATCGAAAGTTTGTGCATTAAAGTCTCCTGATATATCTATATTAAGTCTTTGTTTATATAAATCATTAATATCATCTTGGGATAAAACAGTTGCATATATCCTTATGTCCTGTATGCATGCCATAACCCCATAGTTGGCATAATCACGAGCTATTCTACCAATTGATATCCCTGTATCTATATTTGCAGATACATTACCATCCCTTATTGTATTTAAGGTTGCTTTATTTCCATTAATATAAATATCTAATGATGTTGACTTGAATTGCCCCTCATCTCTTTTTACCCATACTATATGAGTCCATTCATTTAATGGTATAATTTCTGAAGTATAGTATGTAGTACTTCCCCATTCATCAAAACCTACCCTATCTGTGGCATAACTTTGATAAGATGATATAGCATTATTCCTACTCCCTATCCCCCATAGTCCTGCGGCTTGCCAAGTGCCAGTTCTTTTAAACCATCCAGAAACAGTGAAAATAGGATTCGTTCCAATATTAAAGTCAGGATTAGATATATTTTCATTATCAGATTCAAAATTATAAGCACCATTTCCAATCTTACTATCCTCAGTCCATTCTGGTGTAGTTGCTAAATTCACTACCCCATCATTACCTTGTCCACTATTATCGTTTATAATTCCATAATCTCTCGTTCCCACTACAAACTCAGTAGAGTAATCTTTAGTTTCAAATTGTATTTTCTTTACATATGATGTTCCTGCATCAATAGTACTAGGCATGTGATAAAATGATACAATCACATCTGTCGAGGGATTTCCATCACCTAATAAATAACTATCATCCCTTGTTAGGGTTCTTTCATATTTCTCATAATCCAATGATGTACTACTTATCTGTGTGCTAGCACCCCAACTATCGCCAGGATTTCGGGTGTAAATATACATAGTAACTCGTCCACCAGCATCTTTTCTAACTTTATCTATTTTCATTAGAGCACTTAAAGTTACACTTTCTCCGTCAGCAACTCCTAATTCACTCCATGTCCATGATTGAGATAAAAATCCATATCCTGTACCTGAATAAGCATAACCATCTTCTCTTGGACTACTCATCCAATTCTTAGTAGGCTCTACAAATTCATCAAATTTATAATGCAATACCTTAGCCCTAGACAATTCTTTTACTTCTCTTTCAGTTAATGTATGGTCATAAATTCTAACATCATTAAGTTGTCCATAAAACTCATAATTATTAAGGTAAGAGCCTGCCCATTGTCCAATTAATATTGGATAATCTGTAAAATATGGAGTCTTACTTAATATTATTGAATTATCCAGTATTCCATTTATATATACTTTCATATTATTACTATTATAATTATAAGTGAAAGCTACATGTGACCATTCATTTAAAGGTGTTGTACCAATAGAATTTATTCCATAACTCCGTGTTCCATCTGTATAACCTCCGTCTATGTGAATCTTTTTATCACTTCTACGTGACATAGTAAAGTTAGAAGGAGCACCATGATTATGATTAGATATTAGTCCACCTATTCCAACATCAGATGTAGGATATATCCATATAGCAAAGGATACATCTCCCCTTAAAGTCTGATTTGAGGAGGTTCGTATATAAGTGTTATCTGCAAAGTTATATGATTGTCCTATCTTACCATTACTTGAGATAGTTACTCCACTTGTTGTAACTTCTATATTATTCCCACTATAATCATTTATGTTCCCAGTTAATGGAAAGTGTGCAATTAAACTCATTTTAACCTCCTAAAATATTATTTATGAAAATTCTATTCTTCATTAATTAGTTCATTTAAAGTAGTCATACTCCCTTTAAGTTCAATCATCTCTTGATTTACTTTTTTTGCTTCTTCATCTAACTGTTGTAGTTGTTTATATAAATTAGTATATCTTTCTTCAACTTCTTTCAACTTATTCTTTAGTATTTTATCATCCATTTTTATCCCCTTTATATTCTTAACCAATATCTATCCAGATATCATTAGTTTGTGGTGAAGATGGTGCTGATGTACTTACTGTAACCTCAGGTTGCTTATTAGTACCAACGTAATATCTATTTCCGCTTTTAACCCACATTCCATCAGTACCAATTGCTCCTGCTCCTACACCATTAGTACACCACACCATTTGGTGTCCTCCTGCCATAGTTCCGCCAGTTGGATTATTAGTATGCTTATATGCTAAGCCATATAGATTACCAAATGTTGCACCACTGTCATCAACCCTATATGATGTTCCCATAGACCATATATGGTGTATATCATAGGAACTATAACTTCCATATATACCTGCATCACAATTTGATGTAGAACCACCTGTAGATATCGCACCAGATATGTTATCATCTGAATCACTTCGTACAAAACTACCAGAACTTAATCCATCTAGCTTATCAGAGTCATTCATTTTACCCAGTGAAGTTCTTAATGATGCAAGGGAAGTTGGTCGAACGTAATTGTTATTACCATTACCTGTTTCTACTTGTGTCATTATATAATTAGGCGATGTATTATTTGTTGTATACGTTGGTCTCAGTAGTCTAACTTCTAAGTCTCCAGAACCATCTCTTAGTGCAATTGTACTACCTACACTATCAGTAGATAAACCATAACCATCTACTTTATCAGCATCAAGTCCACTACCAGAACCATCGTTTCCAGCATGCCATATTTTATTATTATTTATAAATAATTCTCCACCGTTAGTTCCATCTGTATGAAGTCTAGCATCATAGTCATTCTCATTTTCAGAATGATGAAAATCTAGATATCTACCTACTTCCATTACTCCATCAGACTTTACTGCCGCAATGTAAGGATATGAAAGACCTCCTGAACTAGGTGCAACTAGGGCGGGTGCAATACTTTCTATATTTCCTGTATGGATTGCTAGGAATCCGCCTATCCTAGTACCTCCACGTAATCTATCACTCATGTATTATAACACCTCCCCAGTGTGTAATCCATTTGTTTTTATACCATCATTACTCATATTAGTTAATTCATTGGTTTCTGGTAATGTTCTTACATATATCTGTAATGACTGCCACTCTCTAGGTGTTAATTCATATTCACCAGATTCTCTAAAGTCGTTAGCTTCAGCATGTGAATTTTCAAAATAATCATTGTCTCCATAGAATGTAAACCAATCATTCTTAATAACACTAGAGGGTGTCGCCCCCATATACATACTTGGATTTGTTATTCCACCTACATATATTGGTGAATCAAATCTACGCCAACTATTCCCGTAACCCCAGAATAATGTATTGTTGGATGTAAAACCAACATCTTGAACTTCATCAAGTCCATGAAATTTAATTTGAGGGTAACTCCCATCACTCTGTGTGAATAACCAGTGTATATAAAATTTTATATTCTCTTTTAGTATGGCACGTTCAGTAGTAGTGGCTATAGTGTATATATCTCTTGCATACTTATGAACTAACATCATTTGGTCAAATTCTACATTCCACCTATTAAAATTTTCATATTCCGCATCAAATGTATTTGAAGCCATTTCAGTTGCTATTCCATCATATACTAATGTCCATTCAGTGGGTCTAGTTTCTATACTACTTACTTTAACCACACCATTATTATTTATATTGAAATTTTGATATAATAGTTTTTCAACTTCTAAGTCATTAAGCTTTCTATCATATATTGATATATTTTTAAATATACCACCCCAATATCCATTAATTATTAATTTATCAAAGTTTAAGTTAGATAAACCCACATCAGTTGATGGATCTCTAGGAATACTCCATGTGGTATCTTGTCCATCCTGACTCACAGCTCTTAGAACACCAGTGTTACCAGTCTTAGTAAATACAAATTTACAAGGAATATTGGGTAAAGATCTGAATTCCTCATGAACATTATGACTACTTCCATCAAATGCGTTACCATCAAAATATGGTGCGTTGTTATAATTCCTAAAGACTAAGTTTGGACTAGTTGAACTCTCTATATAGAACATCTGTTGTCCATTAGTTATATTATCTGAGTCTGAGTTAGGTATAAAGTCAAAACTAAAGCTAAAATCCCCATCACCCATATCTACATCTATCTTGAATTCCGAATTTACCTTATTCTGATTACTAAACCATGTTGCATGATCTAATTTCTGAGTTTGTGGCATGACAACATCTATCGTTCTAACATTTGAGTCCTTGGAATATAAATACATTTTATATGTACTTATGAACTCTGTCATTCCTACATCTGCAGGTTTAAATGTATGAGTATATAGTTTCCATTCATCACTGTTTATAGTTATGACATTTGATGAATCGACTCTAGAACCTGAACTATTAATCCCTTGCACATTTAGGTTTACATCAACATCTCCAGGGTCATTAGTTTTAGCCCAAACACTCTGGGTGTAATATGAATTGGGATCTATAGTACTATAACCCTCATATGTAGGTCTAATTAAAGTCCCTCTATAATCTCCACTACTGACTACACGTCTCATACCTTTAATACCAAACTCAGTATCTATAATACTATGATTCACATATCCATTATTAGGGTCATTGCTAAGAATCCATGAAGAAGGGTCAGTACCATTAGTAACCATATTAAAACCACCACGGTCTATAGGTAATCCCTTAAATTGTGTTTGTGTTGGTAATATGCATGATGTATGAGCTTCATTATTAGCAACGTTACTTAATACCTCAGTTATTGCATTCCCTTCACCTGAACCTACAAAACCAACACAAATATATGACTTTCTGGATGTCCATTCCAGCTTATCTGAAGAACCACCACAATATTTTATAGCACTAGCCATTCCACTTGTATATTTCTCAGGTGCATGACTACCACCAATTATAACAACATGATGTGATTCTAAATCATTTATAGTGTTTACAAATGCTTGTGCTTCTGCTGTTGTATCAGCATACACGTCAAAGCAGACTAATTTACTACTTAGTATTTTATTAGCACCATAATGATTAAACTCAGTATTAGAAAGAAATCTACAGGCTTTACTATCCCATACCATTAAATTCCAGTCTCTATCAAAATTCTCTACCCTACTACCACCAATCCATACACCATCTTTAGTTTCTTGAGTGTAAGGTTGTGTCCATATATCTATTTCATGCTGAATTAGGAATGGGCTAAATGAACTAACTCTAGGATTTCTAGATATACCATCTAATAATCTTCCACCATTTTCTCGTTTAACTATATTTATATCTGGTATATACTCCTGCTCATTAAATATCACTCTATCTATTTTACCATCAATAATTATATATGTTTTATAAGGAGTACTTAAGTGACCTACAGTATACCACTTATTTAACTCTAATTTTTGAATAGATGCATGATATCCATTGCTTATTTTAGCATACTCATAAACACTCACTTTTCCACTACTGTCAACAGACAAATACACATTTGATATACCTTGTGTTTCAGGACCACTAGCCCATAGAAAACTATATCTTTCACTAGGGTATGAATTTAAGTACACTTCACTCTCTAGGTATATAGTATCCATTAAACCTGTTTTAAAGGTACTCCTTTCAGTCTCTGGAAAGTCACCATCCCATGAAAATACATCACCACAGTTAATAGAGTTTGCATTAATATCCAATGGAAGATGCATCACTAGACCATCATCTATAGATGAACTTCTTGTATCTATGGATTCCTTGACATCTAGTTCTCCATTATTAGTTATTCTAGCTAATTCTTCCATAATTCACCTCTTAAATTTTATCCGTTAAAAAATCCTAAACTACCGTCTGCATTTTCTTTTATAGTCCAACTACCAGTACCAAATCCACCGTCAGCACTCAATTTACCAGTAGTTGATTCATCCCCCGTATTATTTAAAAATCTACCATCTGCTTCGGTTTCTGTATAGTATTGAGAGTTATGTGTGTGACTATCATTAGCCACCGTTACAGTCAATGTACCACCTGCTAAATCAGTCAATGTAAGACTACCTGATGCATCTCCACCTAATGTTATAGTTGGATCTGGTTTATTAGTTGCATTATTCCAATCTCTATAATAAGAACCATGTTGACCGTCTAATAAATCACTATCATCTGCAGTAGCATTAATTCCCAAGTACTCAGTATCATGATTATGTGCTGTTGAACTTTTACCATTTAATGCAGTCTGTAAACCATCAACATTAGCAATCGTATGATTATGACTATCATCCGCAACAGTTGCAGTTAATGTACCACTTGCTAGATTAGTTAATGTTATATTACCTGACAAGTCACCACCTAAGGTTATAGTTGGGTCGGGTTTATTAGTAGCATTATTCCAGTCTAAATAATGAGAACCATGTTGCCCGTCTAGTAGATCAGCATCTAGTCCACTAGCAGAACCATCAACATTCTTTAATCCAGTAAGTATATCACTGTCTGCCATTGTTGCATTATCTATATTAGTTTGCAATGTGTTTAGTTCAGTCTGTAGACCGTCAATATTACCAATAATATGATTATGACTATCATCAGATACCGTAGCAGTTAATGTACCACCTGCTAGGTTTGTTAATGTTATATTACCTGACAAGTCCCCACCCAATGTTATAGTTGGATCTGGTTTATTAGTTGCATACGTCCAGTCTCTATAGTAAGAACCATGTTGACCGTCTAATAAGTCAGCATCTAATCCACTAGTAGAACCATCAACATTCTTTAATCCATTCAATATGTCACTATCTGCCATTGTTGCATTATCTATATTGGTCTGCAATGTATTTAACTCTGTTTGTAAACCATCAACATTACTTATAATATGATTATGGCTATCATCCCCTACAACGCCAGTTATAGTTACATTACTAGTACCATCAAATGATACACTACCAGATATATCACCGTCTAATGATATAGTCCTAGCAGTATTTAATCTAGTAGCAGATACAGCATTATCATTAGCTCCTAAGAATGCACTAGCATGCTGACCGTCTAATAAGTCAGCATCTAATCCACTACCAGAACCATCTACTTTTTTTACTTCCGTTAATATAGCATTTGAACCTATTTGTGATGCAGTTACAGAATGTGGATTATCTACTCTCTCAGGATGATTTTTTATATAATCTTCAAGATTATTTATACCACCAAGTTTTAATCTACCCGTAACAATTAGCTCACCATATGTTATCGTTGATCCTAATTTTGCCATTATATATTCACCTCACTTAATTCGCCTTTAGTATAGACTTGTCCGTCTAATGTCTCAATGTAGTTATCATTAGAATCTTTTCTACCTAAATCATAATTTATCTTTACTTCATTATCTGTTAATGCTCTATTGTATATTCTAACATCTTGAAATGAACCATCCCAATTATACGAATCACCGCTCACAGTTCCCGCTCCAACTAATAAATTTGAATTTAATGGGGGTGAATATGATGTTGTATTACCTGAAATAATATTACCATCCCATATTCCAAAACAGTTAACTCCATCAAATACTTGCCCCACCATATGCCAGTTAGTATCATTCCAATCTATAGTGCAGTCTCTATATTCATTTTCACAATGAACTCTAAGCATATCATTTCTCGCCCATAGACCTGGATTCCATGTTGTACCTGAACCGAGAATTAAGTTATTTCTACCTGTCCCTATTAGTGTATTTGCTCTAACCCAAAATATAATAGTGTACTGCTCGCTTGGATTTGGAGTAAATGGTAAAGTTATACTATCATTGCTTCCATCGAAGTAATAAGCCTTTTGACCTAACCCGCTAGTAATAGTTGCACCATTATTTATACCATCATTTCCCTTTCCACTATAATCTAGTGTATCTCCATCTAGTTTCCAGTAACCTACTAATCCATCTGTTACACCTATTTCATTAGATGCTTCTGTTCCCTTAATTCCATTAGGGGTTAATACGTTTTCCCCGTATACAAATCCGTCTAATAACATTGGATCTTCTCTATAATCTTTAGTAAATGGGGTAGGATAATTCCTTTCCTCTAGTTGTATTGCACACCAGCTTAATTCTACTGGAAGGTTGTCATCTGTATACATTATACTTCGAATATAATAGTCTCCATGATCTGTACTATTTGTTGTAAAAGTATAACTATATCTAGACCACTCAGTTGTAATAGTTTGTCCACTCATTGTTATATAATAATTGTCACTCAATCTATTTAAGGATATCCAATATTCATTAACCAACAATTCTCTACTTGCTTTTGAATATACACTAATTGTATATGTTGTATTCGACTTTATATAGATGGGTCCATTTTCATTTTTATATGAACCACCTGAACCACCAACCGTTTTTATCATTTTTCTATAAGGCATGTTCATGTAGCCACCACTCTCTAAGTAAGTGACCTCAGCATAGTCTCCACCCCAATTAAAAGTAGAATAGACATTTCCATATATTTTATCTGAATAAAGAGGATGCTTCACTAAATTAACTGCAAATTCTACATTTTCTACTAATGTATGTGAGTTATAATTACCCTCACTATCCATAGTGGCTATCTGTTGGTACATTGAAGATATATCGTCTTGAGATAATGCACTTGTGTATAACCTAGTATCTGTCTGAGTACCATTACCATACTCACTAGAATGATTTTGTATTCTAAATTTAGTTTCTTCGATTAGTCTAGGTGTTGTAATACTACTATCAGTATTAACTAATACACCATTTATATATATTTTAATAGAATTCCCATCATACACATACGCTATAAATACCCAATCACCTATAACTAAAGGATTATTAACATCTACACTCTGAGTTCTAAATGAATTACCTGCATAAAAATATGGGTACCCAGATTGATCTATCTTACATGAAAAATCTTCTTGAAGTATTGCTGAAAAGAAATGTGTGTAATCACTAAATGAAGATGGCTTATACCATGTTACTAATGAAAAATCATTGTACCCTAACTTTATAGTATCCTTAGTCTCTATAAAGCTACTTGAGCCATCAAAATAATATGAACCACTTCCAAATAATGTATCATTGGTCCACTCAGGTGTAGTATCTATATTAACTATACCATCATTTCCTTGACCGCTACAATCACTTATAATTCCGTAATCTCTAATGCCATTTACGAATGGAGTTGCATGGTCTTTTACCTCTAATTGAATATCACTAACTTTAAAGTATGAACCTATTCGCTCAGGTGAATCAGCACTTGTAATATATAAATGTATAAATGTTATAGACTCACTAGTGTTATTAGTGTAAGTCCAACTAATTTTACTCATAGATTCCCTTGTTGCATATCCTGAACCAACTGAGATAGTAGTATTTGTATCATCAGTACTACCATATATATGAAGCCTTATACCACCAGATTTAATTTCAGTTGACTGTTCATGTAAGAAACACGATAGTGTCACTTTCTCTCCAACACCCACGGATACAGTTTTATTAAGATTTACATCACTACTTGATAAGGTTATATTATTATCACCAGATGCAATTCTTTCAACTCGAACAGCGTTATCGCTATCTAGACCTTCGCCCTCTAGTAATGTATATGATGTCCCAGCAAACGAATCACCAAAGCCAGATGGACGCCAATTAGTTAGTGTTGTCAGTGGGTTAGTTAATAGGTTCTCAGTAGGCTCTACAAAGTTATCAAACTTATAATGTAATATCTTAGCTTTAGATAACTCATTTATCTCATCAGAGGATATCATACTATCATATATTCTAACATCTTCTAATTTACCATTAAAGAGTTGTGAAGGTGCCAGACCCCCATCATACTCTTGACCTAATGTGAATGTGTCATCTATATTCACAGTAGTTAAATTACCCTCAACTAAATTAGTTTGTCTTCCGTCCACATATTGATAAATTCTGTTATTATCTATATCAACATTTATAGAAATATGATGCCATTCTCCATCATTATATAATGATGGTGTAGTAACATGACCCAGTGTGCCAGTATACAAATCTATTTTCCCATTAAGAATGCCAAATAATAAAGAGTTACCACCACTTGCAGTATTAAACGATACTGTATGTAGAGATAATGCCGTAGTAAAATTAATCCAATAACTTATGCCAAAGCTTCTACCAAATACTCTTTTAGATATATCATTAGCTATAATGTAATCATCAACACCATCGAATTTTATACATCTGTCTAATTTACCATCTTCCGTAACTGGATTACCTACTGCTTTACCATCGATATTAGATATATCATCTTTGACATACTTAGTATTAGAATAAAGAGTCACATTATAAATGTGACCCCAATCCGCACTACCCGTATTATGGTAAATTTCAACCTTATTCATATAGTCGTCTAACATCTCTGGTGGTACTTTCCATTCATTAGTTTCTGTTACACCATTTGTTCCACTAACTGCATCAACTAATAGTACACCATTTATCTTTATATCTATTGCATTCTCTAGGTCATTCTGATTTATGCTTAAATACGTATCATCTTTACATACATTAGGTACACCTGAAAATTTAAATTCAAATGATTGCCCTGATGTAATAATATACCAATCTCCGTCATACGACTCATTGAATTCCTCTACTGAATTTAATCTATATCTTGCTATCATACTCATTTATTATTTCACCTACCCCAAATATTTAAATCTAAGTGTATCAGTTGCACTATCATCAACCATTCTATAGTTACCTACATTATAACCATTATTTGCTACCATAGTTCCGTTTACTGTAACATTCTGTTCAGTAACTATATCTGTATCAGTTCTTATAAAGTTACTTGCATGTAAACCATCTAGTAAATCTGCATTAACTCCACTTCCAATACCATCAACAGACTTAAGTTTATTTAATACATCACTTGCAGTGTAAATACTACTATTAAGCTTAGCATCTAATGATGATTGTAAATTATCTATATTACCTATAGTATGATTGTGACTATCATCACTAACTGTTGCACTTAATGTCACATTAGAAGAACCATCAAATGATATTGAACCTGATAAATCTCCACCTAATGATATAGTTCTAGCAGTATTTAATTTAGATGCACTAACTGCGTTACTATTAGAGTCTAACTTACCGTCTAATGCAGTTTGTAAGCCGTCAACGTTACCTATGATATGGTTATGACTATCATCAGCAACTGTAGCTGTCAATGTTCCATTACCTAAATCAGTTAATGTAACACTACCACTTAAATCTCCACCTAAAGTAATTGTTGGATCTGGTTTATTATTAATATTAGTCCAGTCTATATTTATATTAGCCCAATCAGCATCTGCTTGAATTACCCAACTAGTTCCATCATGAATATATGAATCTCCTGTATCCTTTTCATATATCTTATCCCCTTCAGAACCAGTAGGTCTAGTATCTGTACTATTTATAACAAATGTATCAGGATTACCTAAATCTGGTATTAGTGATAAAGGTATTTTTGCACTATCATCTAATCCAGCATATCCATTAGCTATATTTTTATTTGTATTTAGTTCAAATACTGAAGCATGATTTCCATCTAAGTAATCAGCATCTAGCCCACTACCTGTGCCATCAACAGTTTTAATTTTAGATAATACATCACTTGCAGTATATACAGATGAATTCAATTTACTATCTAATGCATTTTGTAAACCATCAACATTACTTATAATGTGATTATGACTATCATCATTTACAGTTATTGTATAAGTACCACCTGTAAGGTTAGTCATTGTTATACTACCAGTTACATCACCGTCTAAAGTAAGTGTTGGATCTGGTTTATTAGTTGTATTAGTCCAATCTAAATAATATGCACTATTGTTATTATCTAATAACGTACTATTATCTGCAGTTGCATTTATACCCAAGAACTTATTATCTGATTCTATCTCTGTATAATATCTAGTATCATGTATATGACTATCATCGGCAACTGTTACATCAAAAGTTATATTTTCACTACCGTCAATATTAATAGAACTACTTATATCACTAGTAACACTTCCAGACACATCACCAGTTAAGTTTATATTTATTGGTGACTCTAGTTTAGTAGTAGTTGCAGAATTACCTGTGATACTAGAACTTATAGTATTTGGTAAATATACATCACTAATTGTTCCACTATTTATATTAGTAGCATTAAGATAATAACTTGGTAAATTATTACCTAGTAAATCACTATTATCTGAGGTTGCATTTATACCTAGAAACCTACTATCTGATTCAGTTTCAGTGTAGTATCTCGTATCATGTGTATGACTATCATCAGCAACTGTTATATCTAAAGTTACATCTTCATCACCATCTATATAGTTCATTCCACTAATATCACCTGATAATACACCTGATACATCTCCAGTGAGAGTTATAGCAAAAGGTGTCTCTAGTTTAGTAGTAGTTGCAGAGTTTCCAGTAATATCAGATGTTATACTACTTGGTAAATGGTCATTACTAATTGTTCCACTATTTATATTTGTTGCGTCAAGATAATAACTCGGTAAATTATTACCTAATAGCTCACTATCCGTTGCAGTTGCACTTAAACCCAGAAATCTATTATCAGATTCGGTTTCTGTATAGTATCTCGTATCATGTGTATGACTATCATTTAAAATATTTATGTCTAAAGTTACATTTTCACTACCGTCAATGATATTTAATCCACTAGTGTCACCAGTTATACTTCCCGTAACATCTCCACCTAAATTTAGATTAAATCCATTTTCTAATTTAGTAGTAGTTGCAGAGTTACCAGTAATATCAGAAGTTATAGTATCTGGTAAGTGGGTATCAGGTATTGTACCACTATTTATATTAGTAGCATTAGTATAGAATGAACCTTCTTCTCCGTCTAATAAATCACTATCTATACCGCTACCTACTCCATCTACAATTTTCAGTTTACCTAGTATATTTGATGGAGAATTTACTTCACTTATTGATTGCACTAGATTAGCCTTATTAGTTGTATTTAGGTTAGTTAGTGTTCCTATATTACTAGTATTTGAATCCACATCAGAACTTAAAGTGGTGAAATTGTTATTCTGTAATAAGTTTAAACTTAATGTTACAGTTCCATCACCGTTTTCCAAATAATTTATATCATTAGCTACTGGTAGATATGTATTTCTTATGGTTTCTTTTATTTGTTCTTCAGTGTTATGAATATCTGTATTATTTTTATGTGTATCGTATTCATTATGAATTTCATTTATTGAGCTTGTTATATCTGTTGCTACAGTATTTAACTCCATATTACCTATTTTAATATCATTATCCTCAATGGATGATGCATTTGTGTTAATTTTAGTCATGTTAGTAGATATATCATCATTATTACCAGTGATTTCTAATAAGTTAGATGCAATATTATCTTTATTAATATTTATCTCTGTTAAGTTATTAGATATATCCGTATCATTACTATTTATAGAATTTAAGTTACTAGTTATTAAGTCTGTAACATCAACCTTAAAATCTTGGTGTCCTAACAATTCAAGTATCAAATCCGAAAGATCTATTTGTTCAGCTTTTAATGGCATTTTATACCCCTTTCTTATAGTTGTCTTAGTTAATAAATTGTTAGAATAGATAGAAATTAAAACAACATTGAAAAATCAATGTTGTTTTAATATAAGTTGTTATTCATAGTATACTGTATTCTATAGTTGCGGTAACGTATCCGTCCTGTATTGCACACCGCTGTCTATAACAATTCTGGGGTTAGCCGGGCCAGTGGTGTCTAGTTCTAAGTTAAAATAATTTGCCATAATTTATCAACTCCTTTTCCTATTTATCAGAGAATGCACTCTTAATTTCTTCAATATCGCTGGAGGTTAGTTTAGGATACATAGCTAAAACCTCCCCTAAACTTTTACCAGTGGCATTGATTTTTCTATTTATTGTTCTAACTAGTATATTTAATTTATATTGAACCATTTACAACACCCCCAATAATATCAGACAAAGCGTCTTCTATATCGTTCATTCGCATATCATCATCTGAAGTGTATTTCGATATCTCTTTATTAATCTCATCAGTAAGTGTGACATATTTTTCCTTGTTTATCACTTCAATATCTAAATGGCTAATGATATCTTCTTCATTTGTTTCTAATACACAGAAACTATTATCCATTTTATAATTTTGACTACCCGGTACAAATTTTTGTATATCTAATCCTTTATAATCAGCTTTACCATTCTCATCAATAACTTTTGAAATTTTTAATTTTATTCCCATTTTTAATACTCCTTTAATCTATTATATTAATTCACCATCTGGATTTATACCGCCTGTTACAAATTGAATTAAAATCGCTAATTCATTCAGGGCCCCTTGCTCCCACGATTTAATGTCCGTCCCCCCAGCCCCAATAAGAATAACCCCCTGGCTTCTTACTACGATTAAAAGGGACTCGGTAATAGCATGTAACCAGGTACCTTCAAACGAATCACTAATATTCCCGAGGCTTGTACCCGCTCCGTTATAAATTGAAAGAAATGGTTGTGAATAATAAGTAGTATATACTACGTCTATTCCATAGTGATACGCACCAATGCGTGCACTATTGGGTGCTATAGGTGTTGCTATAGCTAATTGTGTCCCGTTATAGTCATATACTCTGTAATCCAGAGTATCGCTATTAAGAGCGCACCCCGAAAGCCATTCCTCTGAGAAGCATATTTTTCGTGCAGAGGCTCCACCAGCTCGTGCGATAATAGTCTGTTGGAGGGTTCCAGTTGGTGTATAGCTGGATATTTTATCGCCTTTAGTTGTCCAAACTAAACCGTCTGACCTACGATACCCACTAAACCAGTCAAACCCATCACGCTCTTCAAAATTATTAAACGTAGACAAAGTTGACTGGGCTGGAGCCCCTCCACCGCCCACATCCGCCCATTGTGTTCCGTCCCACACTTTCTGTGCTGGGACAACCCATTCTGAACCATTCCAATATTTTTGTGCCATAATATCAATCCTCCTTAATCACCACTTATATCTATCCATATATCATTTGTTGCTGGTCCACTTGGTGCTGTTGTAG